>JGI24724J26744_10000704_pt1 | contig 23720 bp, 22 predicted proteins | sample Cruoilmetagenom7_FD_26744 | JGI IMG/M metagenome (IMG submission 26744) | reverse complement strand
ATCAAGTAAAAAAACTCCCCGCTATGCCGTGTGCGACGTAGTTTTGAACCTGCTTTCGCAGGATGGGTTCTTCCTCGTTAGCTCCGCCTTGGCTTACGCCTATCGCGTCACATCCGTAAGACAAGAACCCTTTATTTAAGGTGTTGGCTCAAAACATTGAGTGCCGCATCACGAACACAGCAGGGCTTTAATCTTATACCATATTTCAACCATACTGCATAGATTTCAGGATTTCGGATAGGTAGCTTGACATAGGAACAGGCAGAAAATACACTTAATCACATGTCCATGCATTCAATCAGAACTTTTTTCGCAATAGAATTACCAACATCTACTTTGGAGCAAATCGAAAAAGAATCATATGATTTAAAGAATTCCATACCATGGAAAATTAAATGGGTAGCTATCGGTTCAATGCATATCACCATAAAATTCATCGGGGAGTTCAATCTCGAACACCAATCTTCAATACAGAAGGATCTACGATCTCATCTAAAGGGATTAGGAAAAATCAAGTTATCATTCAAAAAAATGGGTGTATTTCCGAATATAAAGAATCCAAGAGTGGCCTGGTTGGGCTTGAATAATTCAGGACAACTTATTAAGCTGGCACGAACTGTTAATCTCGTTTCCAGCAATTATGGTTACCCTCAAGATAAGAGAAGTTTTTCACCACATCTAACCATTGGCAGATTAAGGAGCAATGTATCCTCAAGAGATAGAGAGCTGATTGGTCAAATGATAACCAATTACAGATTCTTAGAAATTGAACCATTTTCAACTAACAGATTGAGCTTCATTAAAAGCCTCCTCACTCCTAAGGGACCTGTCTATTCGACACTTTTTGAAACCCCCCTTTGATTATTGTATATGCTACAATTTGAATTCTTAATTCAAAAATCTAGAGGTGAATTCTGGTAAAAACAGATACTATAAATATTACGCGTGATTTAGTTCGCGCGCTGGAAGATAAAAAAGCCGAGGATATTGTTTTACTCGACTTGAGGGGAATTGCTATTTTTACTGATTTTTTTGTGATCTGTTCAGGTACAAGTGACCGAATGCTAAGAAGTCTTCTTAAAACATCAAAAGAATCCATGCATAATTTATTTAATCTTAAAGGAAAAATTCAAGGTATTCCCAGTAATGGNTGGATTGTAGTGGATTACGGAAATTTTGTCCTACATCTTTTTTCACCTGAGCAAAGAAATTTTTACCTCCTCGAAGAACTATGGGCAGAAGGTAAAATCTTGTTACGTATCAAATAACATATCCCACACATCATAGCAATTCAATAATTGCAGCTATGACTTCCTTGCTGTGTTTTGCGGGTTTTACGCCTTTGAATACTTTCACAATATTTCCATGTTTATCAATAAGAAAAGTCGTTCTCAGAACACCAAAATACTCTTTTCCAAACATCTTTTTCTTCCCCCAAACACCATACATCTCGCATACTTTATGATCTTCATCGGCGAGTAATAAGAACGGAAGTGAGTGTTTGGATGTGAATCTTGTATGGGATTTTTCGCTATCCGGACTGACTCCAATGATTTCAATGTTTTGCTTCCGATATTCTTTATAATCATCCCGGAAATTACATGCTTCGTTGGTACATCCAGGTGTATTGTCTTTCGGATAAAAATATAGAACCACTGGCTTACCTTTAAAATCCGATAAATTGATTTTTTCACCTTCATGATTTAATAATTCAAAATCTGGGGCTTTTGCATTTTCAAGTATCATTTTTCACCTTAATAGTTAGTATATACACAAAAATAATTAAATATAATTAATGATCTATTAATTTTTGAGAAGTGTTTTTCAATATGGTATTTACCTCAAATCTAAGGAATGAAATTCATTAAAATCATTATATTCGTTTATCAAAGTTTTCATATACAATTCAATTATGAAATCATCTCCACAACCTAGCAAAAGTAGATTTGATCAGAATTATTTTATGTTCACCTTAACTATCATTCTTTTCATTTTTCCGTTTTTTCTTCTCAAATCACTTTCAAGCTCGATCTTATATTTTTTCCTTTTATTTATTTCTATTGGATCATCATTATTTTTCTGGACTAGTTTCATCCCTTTTTTCCCCGAAAATTATTCGGGTTTTCTTAATACAATCCAAACGTTATTACTATCCATTTTTAGTAGCGCAAAGTCCACATATCATATTCGGGCAGGAAAATTTGACAGGGATTATTTTGTCATCCAAGATAAGCCTAAATTGGGCGCACTCCTTATCGATGAAAACAGTGTAGTTATAGTGATAAACAATGCTGGCAAGAAACGAATTTTTCCACCTGGTTATCAATTTATCAAGAATGGAGAACAAATCCTTCATACATTTGATCTCGGATTTCACCATTTCGTTTGGGGACCACTGAAAACTGAAAATCCATTTAAAAATCACACTCCTGAATTAGATCTTAATCAACTCCACCTGTATTCTCTTAGAGCTGCACAAACAAAGTGGCAGACTAAGGATGAAATTAATGTTGTCCCCTCATTTTCAATATTCTACGATTTTTCCTCCCTGACGGGGAAAAAACAAATGGAAGAGATGTCATTAAACATTTCCGATTATTTTTCCACTAACAAAATAAATGGTGAATTACAAATTGAAATAAATAAATTAATTGGAGAATGCGTAACGAATATCTGGAAAGTGCTTCTTGAAAAAACAAATTCCAAGCAGATAATTTCCTCTGCAAATCAAAATTCATTATTAATAGAAAATTTTTTATTAAATATAAATACGATAATNAACATNAAGATCGGGGAAGATACATCAAATTCNCACATTTTAAAGGATTCTAACCGATTAGAAAGTGTAAAACCTCTTGAACAATGGGAAACGCTGAATATTAGGGTGTTCTTGAATAATCTTTGGATACAGCAAGAGGTTCCATAAAATGAGGATTGTTAATCAACAGAAAAAGAAAAAGCCAATCAGGGATCAACTATTCATTGTAAATAAATCTGCGGGAAGATTGCGCTTAATTCTCATTGTGCTCCTGTTTCTAATATATTGGACTTTATTAGCCCAAACCAAGATTGCTCTCCTCTCTTTATCAGATAATTTCTTTACATTATTCCCAGAGCCTAAAAATTTCACTTCAGGAATCATCCGGGATATTTTGTTGCGGTATTTTTCTCCTTCAACAATATTATTTACTGTAACTCCGGTTATTATTTTTCTGTCAACCAAGAAAATGATAAGCAGATATTTACACCTATTGTTCCCATCAGTTGGATTAAAGGAATCAGATCAGTATCTTACTAAATGCGCATTCTCATTTCCCATACGAAATACTTATAACCACGAAGATAACTGCGCGAAATCACAGGAGATCCATAAGGATCTCAAATTTCTTGGTGGACCCGCAGGTTTTTCTTGTGACCCATCCTCAGTATTTATCATTCAGAATATTATTAATCGGGATCATTTTTTAATCTCTTCAGATTTTCAGAGCACTACAGAAATATTCCTCCTATCTCACGGAGAAAAAATATCTGCGGTTATTTCAAAAGACAATCGCAAAGTGCTCTTGAAAAACTTGAAAATCCAGGACAAATACGGCCGAACTTTTAATCTTAATTTAATTAGCTTATGGTTTAATTTCAACACTCCTCAAAAAGAATCTGGAGCGTTTATATCTAGAGAAATCACGATTCATGATGTACGATTAATATCATATCTTGGGGGAGTTGGCAGGAACATCATTCATCGTTTCCTGTATGATGAAACCCAGAATTTTTTACGCAAGAATTCTTCGATTTTATTTAATGATGATTCCATTCCATCTTCCATCAAGCAAGTTCATGAGAAAATTCATAATATTCCACCCAAAAAACTTCATGAAAATTATGCGGAAATCGCACCAGTGATAACTGAAAAATCTCATAGAGTAAACCGCAAACACAAACATTCCAGATACATCTTCCTGAGGAAAAAAAGTGCGTTTTCTTTAAATACACAAGATGAGGAAAATAACAACAAACAGCTTATAATACAATTGTCCAACCATTTAAACGAAAAATTAAAATCATTTTTTCACATATCAACAATTCAAATATCAATAATTGAAATAGGAAAATATACTATCAATGGATAATTTTATTTACTCCTCACAAGTTAAAAAAGCAATAAATCAACATTTCCCTTTAGTAGCTCTAGAGTCTACAGTAATTACCCACGGGCTGCCGCAGCCAACAAATTATGAAATCGCCTTAGCGATGGAAAATGAAGTCATTAAGGAGAATGCAACCCCAGCAACGATTTGCCTAATAAATGGAATTATCCATGTTGGAATTGATAATACGGAATTGAAAACTCTTGCACAAACTACTAATTCCGTTAAGGTCAGTCGAAAAGATATCGCGTATGCTGTCTCGTATGGATTGAATGGCGGAACTACGGTTTCAGGAACAATGACCATTGCACATGACGCTGGAATTAAGGTTTTTGCAACCGGGGGTATTGGTGGTGTTCATCGCGGGAATACATTTGATATTTCCGCCGATTTACCTACACTCGCTCGAATCCCTATGATTGTCGTCTGCTCCGGTGCAAAAGCAATTCTCGACATACCAGCCACAAGAGAAAATCTGGAAACCAATGGCGTTCCAATATTAGGTTATAAAACAAATGAACTTCCCGCCTTCTATTCAATTAAAAGTGGGATAAAAGTGGACCGCCAGGTCAATAATGAGGAAGAGATTGTCTCGATTGCTCTAAACCATTGGAAATTGGGGCTTTCCTCAGCGATGCTTGTCACAGTTCCCCCGCCAAGCGATTTGGAGATTCCAGCAAGCCAAATTACGATGCATATAGAAAAGGCCTTGGAGGAAGCGGATAAAAATAATATACACGGGGCTTCCATAACCCCATATTTACTCCAGAAGGTTAATGAAGAAACCAAAGGGAAGAGTATGCNCGTTAATATTGCATTATTAAAAAACAATGCCCGTATTGCAGCGAAAATTGCCGCAGCGCTTTACTCAGCGGAAAATGGTTGATCGTCTGGTAGCAGTCGGTGTCAATGTTTGTGTGGGAATATCTGTTTGTGTTGGAACATTTGTAGGTGTTGGTGTTTGAGTAGGCAGTTTTGTTCCTGTAGACGTCGCTGTTAAAGTCGGAATCAGCGTTCCAGTAGATGTGAGCGTGGGTTTAGGAGTCTCTGAAGGTTTCAGCGTTTCTGTGGGGATAATTGTTGCTGTGTTTACCGCTGTTTCAGTTGGAATTAGCGTCATCGTTGCAGTCAAGGTCGGAGTAGGAGTAGGTGGATCACCAAATACCTCAAAATATCCACTCGCCTTCCATGCATCACCAACAAATATCTGTACTTCATAAAATCCTGGCAGCCATTCATCAGATGGAAGTGCAATATCTGTATATCCATATCCCCCAGAAGCACCATTCCATAGGATTGATTCATAATCGATCAATTCTCCTTCTCTGAACCATAACGCCGACCATTGGGTTTCTGGAATCATCTTGTCATAGGAGAAAGACCCATAGATACTAGTATTTGGCTGATCAAATCTGATATCTGGATCTATTGGTAAATACTCACCGTTCAAACGTTTGGCAAATGTTATATCACTAAAAACCGATTCCGGGTTTGGTGTGACTTCAGAAGTGAACCCTTCGCTAATCACCGCCGGCATAATTGGTGTTGGAGTGAATTCTGGTGTTTCTGTCATTGTTGGGACCTGCGTCATTGTTGCGGTTTGTGTGATAGTGGGTGTAAGGGTAATGGTGGGGGTTAATGTTGCGGTAGGTGAGGGTTCAAATATCTGATAAGTTATTGGCTCAACGTAACTGTTTACAAGAAATGCTGCAGTAATGATCAGAACAGCATAGAATATCAACTGCCAGGCTCTTCCCAGGATCTTTCTGCGCTTCAGGAAAAATCTTAACCGTCTTGCTTCTCGAAAAGCGCGGAATGCTGTGAATAATATCCAGCCGCCAGCAAGCATAAGCATAATGAATATTATGGTTACAGTTGTCTGGATATCAATATTCATATTCGGTATACCTTATTAATTCATTCAAGCTCTTGAAACTGCTGCGCCTTTCTTATTTTTCGGGTTACAGATAAAATCCGCGGAATAAATATATTTAATATTTTATATGTAATTTTGTTTAATGGGTAATCATATGCGCCAATTCTTTGAATCACTTCACAGCCTAATCCCTGCTTGAAACGGTACACCCCCCACATTCTATCCTGATTATTAAAATTATCGGGAGCACCCCAAAGATCGTAAATTTTGCTGCTAAATTTCTTACTTATTTTTATCGCCTCCCATTGGAGTAGATAATTTGGCATTTTTTCTCGGTGTTTGCCAGTTGACATACCATACAAATACCATGAGCGATTGCCAAAATGGAATAAGAGTAAACCAGCAACTACTCCTTCATCTACTTGAGCGATCAAGGGCACTGCCATCTTTGCTTTAATGAATTTAGCCCAAACACACATATAGTACTCTTTTGGGCGGATGATAAAACCATCTCTNATAGATGTTTCCAAGTACATTTGATACAGTCTATCTAAATCATCAATACCACCTTCCCTGATGCGTACACCTTTCCTCCCCGCAAGTCGAATATTATATCTGGTTTTCTGCTTCATGGCAGCAAGCAGTTCGCTTTCCGATTTTTCAGGTCTTATCCAAGCTGTATTCTTAAATTGGATCTGCTGCGGAGAAAATAACCACCCTTCTTTTTTTAATTCATTTATTATTTCTTGCGCTAGAAGAAATTTACTATCTGTGTTATCTATTTGTTCGCCTATCCCATAAATAATCTCTGGATCAATCTTAATAAATAATACATCTTTACCTTGGGCAAATTCACGAATATCATCAAGTACTTTTCTCCTCAATGATTTATTTGACCAATCTAATAACGGTCCTTGTGGTATATAGATCGTTCGGAGTTTCTTTGATATTATAGGCACGTTTATTTCCTTGATTAAAATAAGCGCTGCTGCGTTGATCTTCCCAGATTGATCCCGCCAGATATATTGTTCGGATCTCCATCCGTATTTTGATTTAACCTCTCCCCACTCCCACGTTTGAAGGATACTAACCCCAGGCAGATCCTTTATTATGGTATTCCATTTAGACTTATTTAATATTTCGCTTTGTTTGATCACAGTATCTAATTTTCAATCCAGAATCACGATGCCTAAATATTCCTTATTTTCATTAACATGGAATAAGCCGAGTATATCGGTTTATTAATGACCTTCTGGTAAACACCAGCGGTCCTTTTTATTTCGCCGCCAAATCCTCTCTTAAACCGATAAACACCCCACAGTCCATCCGTGCGAGACATAAAATCCCTTTCTAATGTGTCTTGTTCCTCATCCGGTATCCCCCACAGATCATATTCTGTACACCCACGAGAAGCTGCCCACCTCATTGCCTCCCACTGAAGTAAATAGGTTGGCATCCGATTTCTCTCCCTGCTGTTTGATCCTCCATAGAAATACCAAGCTCGCTTACCCCGGGCAAAGACCATAATCCCGGCCAGCGGCGTCTTCTTATATTTGGCGATCAGCAGTACGCACTCTTGATTTTTTGAAAAAAGCCTAAAAACATCTTTATAATATTTTTCTGTATGAACCCCAAATTTATCTCTTGACCCGGTAACCTTGATAAGATCATTAAAAAGTTCAATATCTTTTGATCGCTCGATAACAACATCTTTCTTACGGGCTAAGCGGATGTTATAGCGCGTCTTCTGCTTCATTTTATTCAACCATTCTTCTTCACGACCTATCAAAGATAGAACCATCGTCCTTCTCGGTTGAATGGAAATTAGACTTGGATTAAGACCTTGTGATAATAAAGAGTTATTCTCATCTTCATTCTCCCACACGTCAGGTTCAATGTATAAAACAAAAGCATTTTCCTGTCGGCACAATGAAATTGCTTCAGGGATAATCGTCTTCCAATTTTCCCCTACGGGCCCTTTGGGAATATATCCAAAGGAAACGCCAAACGGTAATCTTCGAAAAAGAACCTGAGTACCTGCACTATCAGAAACTAAATACTTTGGGTACCATCCATGATTCTGTTTGAATAATCCCCAGGCAGATGTCTGCAAAATATGCGCGTTGGGTATTGATTCTAAGTAAGCATCCCACTTTTTTATATTTACAGGAGTCATAAGTCAAAATCGGGTAGATTACTATTTAAATTTCGCTTTATCTCAGCATCAGGAATAATTTTATTAAGAAAGTCAATTATTTGATCGCTCTTCCCTTTTTGAGAAAAATTAACCAGTTTTTCGACAACTTCNTCNAGTTCTTTGCCTCTTGTTTTATCTTGTCCTTCTTCTCGAGATATATCAGGGTGATCCGTTTTACTGAATTTTCTTCCATTATTCCAGAGATCCTCGCTTAGTTTCTCGCCATCTCTTATCCCTGTAAAGACAATCTCGATCTCCTTTCTGGGTTCAAAGCCAGATAAACGGATTAAATCCTCAGCNAGATCAACAATTTTTATCTGTTCCCCCATGTCCAGAACAAACGTCTCACCTCCTCTTCCCATACCGGCAGATTGAAGAACAAGGTAAACCGCTTCTGGAATTGTCATAAAATAGCGTTTCATTTCTGGGTGTGTTACAGTAACCGGACCTCCGTTGGCAATCTGCCGCTTAAATAATGGTACAACACTACCTCTGCTTCCTAGCACATTTCCGAATCTTACGACTGAAAATGGTTTTTTTGAACGTCCAGCCGCATCCAACACAAGCATTTCCGCAAGTCGTTTCGATGCGCCCATCACACTTGCCGGGCGAATCGCTTTATCTGTCGAAATAAGTACAAGCCGTTCAACATTATTTTTCTCACATGAGTTAATAATGTTTTGTGTTCCCAGAACATTATTCAGAATGCAGTCTTCAACATTTTTTTCCATAAGAGGNACATGTTTATGCGCGGCTGCGTGGAATACAACCTGAGGTTGATTTTTTGAAAATTCCTGGTCAATACGNCAGGNGTCCCTAATATCAGCGATAGATGTGATAACAGATAAAGAAGGATAATATTCTTTTAAAGATTGATAGGTTTCGAAAATACTGTTCTCCCCATGNCCAAGGAGGATCAACTTTGATGGAGACCAGCGTGCTATTTGTCTGCAAAGTTCTTGTCCTATCGACCCGCCAGCACCTGTTACCAGTACTGCTTGGTTTTTAAGGATATTACCCACTAAATCATCTGTAATTTGTGCAGGTGAACGGCGCAGAAGATCAGCTATCTGAACCTCCCTCAGTCGCGTGACACTGGCAGCACCTCCTAAGAGTTCATAAATGCCAGGCATTGTGCGGAATGGGATTTTACTCTTTCTGCAAATATTGATGATTTCTCGCACAACCCCACCAGAGGCGCTGGGGATCGCGATGATTACTTCATTCACCCGGTATTTTTTTATCGTTTTTGATAAGTCTTTTAACCGTCCAATAACCGGAATCCCGTGTAACTGTTGCTTATATTTTTCCGGATTATCATCCAGAAACCCAATCAGTTCACCCTTCAATAAAGGATTCTTTTGGAACTCCCTGGCGACCATNGCACCCATATCACCAGCGCCAATAATCAGTGATTTCTTCTTAAAATCTCTATTCTGTCGANTAACCGCCCTATTTTTACTCCCTTCAAAAAGAACTCTTAAACCAAATCNTAATCCGCCCACAAACAAAATTGAAAGGATCCAATCAATCACCAGAACAGATCGAGGAAATGAAACAAATACGCGATTTGCAAAAAGAATCAGCATGATTACAGAAATCAACGCTGATGATANAGTAACTGCAAAAAATATTAACTTCAATTCGCGAATGCTCGCATAAACCCACATTTTGCGATATAACCCAAAAAAATAGTAGGTAATTGGTTTAATGGTGAGTGTGAATAACAGCATCCAAAGAAGAGATAAGTAATAATTGCTGAATACTTCGATCAATTCCAATCGGAGGATATACGCGCCAACTACTGAAATGATCGATAGAATCATATCCCCCAAAAAAATATACCGATTGCGAATATTCATGTTTATTTTCATTTTATAAACCACGAAAACCAACAACAGCCCCAAGCGTCCTGAAAATAATCAAGAGGTCTAACATGAAATTTCTGTGCATGATGTAGTATAGATCGTGCTCCAATTTGATAGCTGTCTCTTCAATATTTGAAGCATATTCATAATTAGTCTGCGCCCAACCTGTTACGCCTGGTTTGACGAACAACCTCGCCCTATAGAATGGGATATCCTTTTGCAAGTCTTCAACCATCTCAGGCCGCTCAGCCCTCGGTCCTACCAGAGTAATATCACCTTTAATTACATTTATGAATTGCGGGATTTCATCCAGGTGGCTTTTACGCAAGAAACCACCAACCCTGATGACCCGATCATCGTTTTCCACAGCAAACCGAGCGATCCCATCCCCTTCCGCATCCTTTTTCATACTGCGGAATTTATATAAAACAAATTTCTTGCCGCTCTTCCCCACGCGAACTTGTTTAAATAGAATAGGAAAGCCATCATCAATCACGATAACAAGCGCAATCAATGGATATGCAAACGCGAGAAAAATCAAACCAAACACAGATCCAATAATATCCACCAATCTCTTAATCAACTCATAGCTGCCCGAAGCGCGCGCTCGATCAAAGAATGACCGCAGGACCCAATCATCCGCTAACAGCGCAATCGGTACCCTACCCATTAGTTCTTCATACACAACCGGCATTGTAATAACTTCTATCCCTTTTTCTTCAGCGGCAAGAATCGCGTGATACATAGTTGGCAGCATATCCCCGGAAATCGAGAAAATAAGATCTGTGACTTGTTCCTTCTCAATGACCTGTATTAGTTCTTTGCTGCTGCCCAAAACCGACACACCAGCAATTTTTTTTCCGATCTTCTTTTTATCATCATCCACAAATCCGACCAGTTGAAATGGTCGTGGCTCAATTTGAATCATTTCCTTTGCAAAAGTAGATCCCGCTCGACCTGCCCCGATAATGATCACGCGCCGTAAAAAAACAGGCGCTGTGAAAATACGTATATATAGCAATCGCCATAAAAATGTGAATCCGGCAGCTGCAGCGATGAACACCGCCACTCCGCGCCGGGGAAGTGATTTTGGTTCTGAAATAAAAAATACTAGTAAATATAAAAATGTGCTAATAATCGTTGATACCGTTATTCCGCGAATCATATCTCCGCGGCGGCCAGCGCTCTTTGTGTCATATAACTCAATCAGAAGTAGCAGCCATATAAAAGGAAGAAAATAATACCAAGCAGGCGGCCGTTCCAGCAAGAATTGCCAGGTGAAATCCATCCAAAGGTCTTCCATCGCCCAGAAATAAAGTGAAATTATTAATGCGATGCTCGCTGCCAGGGCATCACCAAAAAGCAGAATGAAACGGCGTTCATTATCTGTAATTCGCCATAAAGGCTTTTGGCCGATAGTATTGTTTTTCATTATTAATACTTTTTATTCTCTCCACATAGATGTAAAGAGGCTATTAATAAAACCAACTCCCCATGAAAAATGCATTGTGATGATCGCAAGAGGCATTAGTAAAAAACACAAATTATTATGCTTTATAGCGGTTTGTAAACCAATTAATTGCAAAGTTAGAAAATAGATTCCAAACTCTACTCCCAGAATTATACGTGCAAATGGAATGAAAATTGATAAGATGCCAAGGAAAAATAAGCTCGAAATAAAAAGAGGAGGGATGGCTTGTCTCCATCGGATCGTTGAGGGATAACGTTGGAGCATCTTTACTTTCCAGAATCCATACCGCCAGTATTGTTTTGCAAGTTCCTTCAGGTTTTTTCGCGCGTAGTATTTTGACCGAATTCGTGGGTCCAACCATACTTTTGCTCCGCTGCTTTTTAAGCGAGCGTTAAATTCATAATCCTCATTTGCCAGCAGTGCCTCATCAAATTGACCAATATTCTTAAAAGTTTTCTTATAAAATGCCCCAAACGGAACTGTGTCCACATATTGCGCTTTGGTTGAAACCCTATATTTCGCATCTCCAACGCCCAGTGGATGCGCTGCTGCTTTGGCAATCGCTTTCGCAATACACGTATTTTCTCCAGGTTGGATATCCCAAATTCCACCCACATTTTCAGCTACATTATTCGTTAAGAGATCAACACTTGTTTTCACATATTCTTCATTGGGTTCTGAGTGCGCATCTAACCGAATGAGAATCTCTCCAGTTGCCTCATCTGCAGCAGCATTTACCCCTGATGGTATCGTTTGCTTTGCATTATCAACCACTTTAACAAAAACGGATGGGTTGCTCTTAATGAATTCAGAAATCCTCTTTTTGGTCGCGTCGGTAGATAGGGAATCAGCTATCACTATTTCAATATTTGAGAGTGGATAATCCTGTTTCTGAATAGCATTAAGNAGNAGTCCAATCGTTTTTTCCTCGTTATAACAAGGAATAATGATGGATACTTTTGGAAATTTCTTAAGGTTATTTTTCATGCACTAAAGGTATTTTTACCATAAAACAACTACCTTTGCCCAATTCACCCGTTACGGTAATCTCGCCCCCGTGTGCTACTACGATCTGTTGCGCTATGGACAAACCTAATCCAACACCTTTGTCATTTCCTCCATGCCTAGATTTATCCACCTGATAAAAGCGGTTAAATATCTTTTTTTTGTCTTCCTCTGGTATCCCAACTCCAGAATCTTCGATAGAGACTCTAATAAACCCTGACTCTATTTGCGTGGAAATATTGACCCAACCACCAGGTTGTGTGAACTTGATTGCATTATCTATAAGGTTGAAAAAAACTTGAACAATGCGCTCACCATCGGCACATATTAAAGATTGTTCATCATATCTTTTCTTTATCGTTATTGATTTCTTCTCAATCTTTATTTTAAGTTTTTCAAGCACATTTTCAATTACCTGATTAACTTGTATCTCACTTTTATCCAATATCATCGTTCCCGCATCCAATCTTGCAAGCATCAGCAAGTCATTTACAAGGTAATCCAACCTACCCGTTTCATCAAGGATAATTTGCGCAGCATGCCGCTTCTCCTCTTCCGTTTCTACAGTTCCATCTAGAATTGCTTGAGCAAAGCCTTGAATAGAGGTTAGAGGAGTTTTAAATTCATGGGAAACATTTGCTACAAATTCTATTTGAGATTGAAGGCTGTTCCGTACTTTCAGATCCATCTCATTTATTACGCCCGCCAGCTGTTGAACTTCCGATGGGCCCTCCAATGAAATTGGTGGAAAATCACCTGAGGCAATTTTTTGAGCAGAATTAGATATTTTCTTCAACGGGCGTGTAATCCACCGGGCTACAAACCAACTGACGAAGAAGGCAATCCCCAGTGCTACCAGTCCGGCTCTAAAAAGTGGTTTAAGCAGTTCATCCTGAAAGATAGTTCGAACCTTAATGGACGGCCTAGGTATGGCTGCTATTAGAAAATATGCGTCATCAATCGGACGGATCCTGTAAAACCAAATTTGTGTTTCTTCATCTCGAAAAATGCGTATGTTTCCCTCGCTTCTCGCAAAAGCGGCTGAAGGATTATTAATTTTTGGAAGCCCTGAATTCTGTAATCTTCCGGAATCTAAAATTAGAGATCCATCCTCATCTACAATGATCACACGCACATCTGCAAGTTCTGCCTCTGATAAAAACAATTCAATGATGCCGCTCCAATTTGCATCGATGAAATAATCTAGGCGGTTTGTTAGTGAATCGGTTACATAATTCAGGCGGATAAACTCCTTCCAATACAGCAACGGGCTATTCCGGAAAGCTACAACGATCCCAGCGAAAGCAGCCACAAGAACAAACGCCACCAGTAACACATAGGTCAGCCAGAGACGTGTATTAATTGAAGAAAAAACCCTCATTCTACTATTTTGTATCCATAACCTGTGATTGTTTCAATACGGGCACTGCCGCCTTTTAATTTGCGCCGTAATTGTGCCACATGGACATCTACAGTTCTTGTTTGACCTGCAAATGAATATCCCCAAGCCAAATTCAGAAGCTGCTCACGCGAGAAAACACGTCCTTTTTCCGCAACCAGTACCCGCAGCAGTTCATACTCTTGTGTGCGCAGATTAACAAATTCATTTTTCACATGCACTTCACGGCGTTTATTATCAATAGATATATTCCCTATGCGCAATATATCTCCCGGATTCTTTCTCTTGAGTGTGTTTCTACGCAGCACTGCTTTAATACGTGCTATTAGTTCGCGGGGATTAAAAGGTTTGGTAAGGTAATCATCTGCACCCAACTCCAAGCCTAATATTTTATCAATATCCTCATCTTTAGCAGTAAGCATGATAATGGGGACTTCATTATTCTCCGCCCTTAGAGTTTTACACACATCATATCCATCCATTTTTGGAAGCATAATATCCAAAACAACTAGGGCAGGCTGCTTAATTCTTATACCATCAAGTGCAGAAAGTCCATCTGAATATCCTATTACAGAAAATTTTTCCCGTTCCAGATATATACGCACAAAGTCAATGATACTGGCTTCATCATCGACTATGCAGATAAGGTTGGCATCCATTGAGATTGGATTTAAACCTTAGCAATCACTTCAATCTCTACCAGACCTAATTTTGGTAATGCGCCTACCTCCATGGTTGACCGAGCTGGAGGATCATTCCCAAAGAATTCCGCATACACGGCATTCATCTTCGGAAAATCTGCGATATCACTCAAGAAGACACTTGTCTTGACAACATCGGAAAGATCACTTCCCGCATCTTGAAGCACATTCTTAATATTTAAAAGCGCCTGCCTGGTTTGGGCTTCCACGCCACCCTCTACAAATCTACCGCTATCTGGATCTAACCCCAATTGCCCAGAAAGAAACAAGAAACCGCCAGATCGTATCCCCAATGAGTAAGGTCCCACCGCTTTAGGAGCAGTTGAACTTGTTAACACCTTTTTTTTCATTTTATCTTCCATTTGTTCCTCCGTTTATCAATATTATAAATGCCATATTATTAACACCTAAAAATGTATGTAAAAACCACGTAAAAATCAGACTGGTATAATTTCACTTGGAAATTTATAACACACAACAATAAGGATTCTTTTTTCATGTTATTAGATAGTCTTGACGCAGTTGAAGCGCATTATCAGGAAATCATAAAGCTAATTGAAGAAAACGTTAATGATTACCAAAAAATTGCTGAACTTTCCAAGGAGAAATCTGACCTTGAAGAGATCGTTGCCAAATCCCGTGAATACCGCCAAACAATAAAGAATATTAAAGAAGCACAGGAGCTCATCGATGTTTCTGACGATGAGCTTTCTGAATTAGCTAAGGATGATCTGGATCATCTATTGCCCCTATCTAAAGATTTAGAACAAGGATTGAAAGCCCTTCTTGTCCCAAAAGATCCGCGCGATAAAAAGAACGTTATCATGGAGATCCGCGCCGGAACTGGCGGAGATGAAGCCGGGTTGTTTGTCGCAGACTTGTTCCGGATGTATTCCCGATATGGCGATAAAAACAATTGGGCAATTGAAGTGATCTCTCAGAATGATACAGGTATTGGAGGATTTAAGGAGATCATTTTCATAGTTAAAGGGCGTGGTGCATATTCACGTTTCAAATTCGAGTCCGGCGTGCACCGCGTACAGCGAATCCCTTCTACAGAATCATCCGGGCGCATCCATACATCGACCGTAACTGTTGCTGTGCTGGCTGAAGCGGAAGATATGGATATCCAGATCCCAAATTCTGACCTTAAGATCGATGTATATAAATCTGCTGGAGCTGGCGGGCAGAGCGTACAGAAGAATTCTACTGCCATCCGCATTACACATCTTCCTACTGGTATTGTGGTTGCCTGCCAGGATGAAAGGTCACAATTGCAAAACAAGTTGCGCGCCATGAGTATTATGCGAGCTAAATTGTATGAATTAGAAGAACAGAAACGACAGGCCGAGGAAGTCGCTGCTCGACGAGCACAGGTTGGCACAGGAGGACGCGCCGAGAAGATCCGCACATATAATTACCCTCAATCACGTGTTACAGACCACCGGATCAGCATCTCCTCCCACAACTTACAGTCGGTCATGGAGGGCGAGCTAGATCTCTTCATAGATGAATTATCTATACGCGAGGAAGCTGACCGCTTAAGTGCAATAGAAGCGGAGGATTGACACGAGCAGTCTGAGTGCTTGGCTCAATAATGGGCAAAAAGCAATCTCTGCTTTGCAAGGGGAACACTCATCCTCACTCTATGCATTAACCACTTATATTCTGCAACAACCGACTTCCTGGGTACTCTCTCATCCTGATTATCAGCTTGATCCAAAAGAGGAAGATGCTTTGAACACAAATCTAGCTCGGCTTGTGAGCAGGGAACCCCTCGCATATATTACAGGCATACAATCTTTCTTTGGTCTCGAGTTTAATGTAACTTCACACGTCCTTATTCCCCGACCGGAAACCGAAATCCTGGTTGAGCAAGCAATTCAGGCAGCAGATCTATTTCACCGCCCGCTTGCGATCGCTGATGTGGGTACCGGTTCCGGTTGCATTTCGATCGCATTAGCAAAATCATTATCCAGTGCACGGATCATCGCGACCGATATATCCTTTGATGCTCTGCAGATTGCGAAGAAAAATATCCAATATCATCTAGTAGAAAATCATATTCAACTAGTTCAAATAAATTTGTTGAAAGGTATTCAGAAAAAGTTTCACGTTATTTGCGCAAATTTACCCTATATCCCAACAGGAAAGCTAAGTAAATTATTTGTCCTCAATCATGAACCGCGCCTTGCCCTGGATGGAGGAAAAGATGGATTGATCTTCATTAGGCAGCTCTTTCAAGGTGTTCAAGGGAAATTACATGTAGGTGGAGTAGTTATCATAGAAATAGAACATACACAGGAATCGAGAATTATAAATTTATGCAAACAATTATTACCACCTGCTTCCTGTACAATATTAAATGATCTATCAGGACTCCCACGCGTTGCTGTTATAAGAATGGATGGATAAGAAGTATGGAAACAAGCGTAATTGAACAATCAAACCCGCAATCAGCTGAAATTGCCCAAGAAGTTCTCCAANCTGGCGGCGTGATCGCGATACCAACCGACACCGTATATGGTATCGCCTGCCTTGTTAACAAGCGNGATNGTATCCGGCGGNTATATACAATTAAACAACGTGAACTAATAAAAGCCATCCCTGTGCTTATCGGAACCTTGGAACAAACTTCCAGTATTACTGCAAGTTTCCCATCTGCCGCAAATACGCTTTCTCAACATTTCTGGCCTGGGGCACTCACCCTTGTCGTGAACAAACACCCCGTCCTTCCTTTTGAGTTGACTAGCTATCCTACGGTTGGCGTCCGAATGCCAGATCATGATTGGCTGCGCTCGCTCTTGCAATCCTGTGGTCCTCTGGCAGCCACTTCCGCGAATATATCCGGTCAGCCCAGTTTACCTACCGCGCAAGAAGTACTAACTGAGCTTATCGATAGAGTTGATCTTCTAATTAATGGAGGGACTTGCGCAGGAGGTATCCCATCAACAGTCATTGACTGCACATTTTCACCCGTGAAAGTACTTCGTGAAGGCGGTATCCCAGAATCAGCAATTCGCAGGGTATTAGGAGACATTAAACAATAATTACTGTTTGGAGTAAAAATGCTATGGTATATCAAGGAATCATCCACCGATACAGAGACCTGCTTGACATTCCGCTTAATATCAAAGCGATATCTCTTTCCGAAGGAAACACACCCCTTATTCCAGCGCCTGCGNTCGCTGAANCATTGGGGGCGAGGTTCGATCTTTTCATTAAATTTGAGGGATTGAATCCCACTGGATCTTTTAANGATCGTGGTATGACAACAGCAGTTAGTGAAGCTGCGCATCGCGGTGCGAAAACTGTNATTTGCGCATCTACTGGCAATACTGCCGCTTCAGCGGCAGCATACGCAGCCCGGGCANNTATGCGTGCAGTTGTCATCATACCAGCGGGAAAGGTAGCGGTTGGAAAATTAGCAGGCGCGATCGNTTACGGAGCGGATGTACTTCAGATTGATGGCTCATTTGATGATGCCCTCACATTGGTCATAAGAATATCTGAAAAACATCCTATTGCATTGGTAAATTCCCTTAACCCGTTTCGTCTGCAGGGGCAAAAAACTGCTGCTTTCGAGATTTGTGATGTGCTTGGTGACGCCCCAGATTGGCTTGTGCTACCGGTAGGTAACGCGGGAAATATCACTGCCTATTGGATGGGATTCTCGCAGTACAACGCACTCAAAAAAACTCGTTTACCTCAAGTGCTGGGTGTTCAAGCTGCTGGAGCTGCTCCCCTCGTGCTCGGTTATCCCATCGAAAAACCAGAAACAATCGCGACTGCTATCCGCATCGGTAAACCCGCACGGGGAGAAGAAGCACTCTCGGCAGCTCAGGCTTCAAACGGTATGATTATCAGCGCAACCGATGATGAGATACTCGCCGCTCAAGACCTCCTAGCTTCATCCGGTATCTGGGTAGAACCGGCTTCTGCAGCAGGTATAGCGGGGTTAAAAAATAAAATTAACGACGGCACCATTGATTTAGAAGGTAAACAGGTAGTCGCGGTATGCACAGGTCATGGGCTCAAAGACCCCGATATCATCGCAGGAAAATTCAAACAGCCCAAGATCCTTCCACCCGACCTAGCGACTCTTGAAGAAGAGATTCTTCATGAGTGAAAAATCATTTATCGTTCATATTCCAGCAACAACCGCAAATCTCGGGCCAGGGTTTGATTGCCTGGGATTGGCGCTTGATCTTTGGAATACAGTCACCTTCTCCCTCATTGATGCTCCATCTCTCATAGCTATCGAAAGAGAAGGCAAAGGTATCCTCCCCGAAGATGAAACAAATCTCATCTTTCAATCAGCCAGCCAATTAGCAAATGCACATGGCAAACTACTTCCAGAGAAGCTACACATTTCTTGCAGAAATAATATCCCAGTAGCTTCGGGGCTTGGTTCCAGTGCAGGTGCGGTAATCAGTGGATTGGTCGGGGCAAAAATAATTTTACAATTAGATATAAGCGATCATGAAATCCTGCAGACCGCAGCACAGATTGAAGGGCATGCTGATAACGCGGCTGCCTGTCTTTTAGGTGGTCTCGTCCTGGTTAGATCAGAAAATGATGCTTTACATTTCGCTCATCGAGAGATACAGCCGATAACCGCTGTGGTTGCCATTCCAGAATATTCACTTTCCACAAAAGCAGCCCGTGAAGTGCTTCCAGACAAAGTTCTCTTGGAGAACGCGGTCTTTAATATCAGCCACACAGTTGAACTAGTGCATGTTTTTCAAGAAGGAAATTATGAATCTCTAAAAGAAACAATGCGCGATAAACTACATCAGGTTTACCGCTTGCCGCTCTTGCCAGGTGCTGAAAATGCAATGCAAGCCGCGCTCAATATGGGTGCCTATGGTTCAAGTTTGTCCGGTGCGGGGCCGAGTGTGATCGCATTCACCACACAAAATCTTGCTCGAGCAGTTGGTGATGCCATGCAATCGGCATATCAGCAAACCTCCATTTCCGCTCGGATTCTTACGCTTGGCTGTCCAGTAAAAGGTTGCTTTATCACTTAAAAGCAGAGAGAGGACTAATCCCTCTCTCATAATCATATTTATATTTCGTTTTCTTTCTGATATGCTTGGATAGCTTCATAAACAACCCGAACCGCTTCAACAATATTCCCCCGAGCCGTTGACAGATACGGCTCAATCGCATAGACCGTCTCCCGTGCTTTTACCAGGTCTTCTACCTTACATTGGTCATCAAACCCACTGTGGAGATCCACCAAACTCTGTGCCGCACTATACGCATTTTCCGCTTCCCCGATTAGTGTTTCAAACTGGACGACAGCTTCCTCCAATTCAGTTACATCCTTTCCTTTTTCAATAANATCTTCAATACGCGCTTCCGCCCGTGACATTGAATCGCTTGCGTTCTCCAGGGAAGCGCCAACAAATGCAGTCATACTCTCCTGGTAGCGAAAGGTGCGCATCAGAACACCTTCAAAGAAGTGCTTCACGCCGTCTCCAGCGATCGCCGGTTTAGGGGCAGCGGCTGGATATTCTTCTACTGCTGCAAAAACTGGAGCAACCATTCCCCCGAACAACAATCCACTCGCTAAAAAAATACTTGCCCACATATTCCATCTATTCTTTATTACTCTAAACATTTTTTCTCCTTGTATTGCTGGTTTCTGCTAATAGAATATGAGATGAATGTGAATTGTTCATTATGCGAATGTAAAAAAGGCGTAAAAAAATACCGCAGAAATTTCCCGCGGTATCATAAAATAAATGATTGTATTGATCTAAATAACGATGTTTACGAGCCGTCCCGGNACATAGATCACCTTGCGCGGCTTTTTANCTGCCAGATATTTCTGCACATTTTCGCTGGNGAGCGCAGTTTCTTTCGCTTTTTCCTCACTGATTCCCACCGGTACATTCACCTTATCGCGCAGTTTNCCGTTTACTTGCACAACCAGCGCNAATATTTCCTCAATTGTAGCCTCTTCATTCACCTGTGGCCAATCTTGTTGGTGTATAGAGTAGGGTTTCCCCAACTGANCCCANAACTCTTCCGCAATGTGAGGAGTGATAGGTGCCATCATACACAGGTACATGTCCACTGCCTCATGCCAGGCATCAGTATTCCAGCCGCCGGCATCTTTAAATGCGATCATGTCATTGATCAGNTCCATTAGTGCGGAGATGATCGTATTAAACTCGAACTGCTCAAAATCACGTGTTACATTTCGCAGCGTCTGGTGTAGTTTACGGCGTAGGTTTTTTTCAATTTCTTCTGTTCGATTTCCTTTTTTACCAGCTTCTAAGAAAGCCGTCCAGACACGTCCCAACCAGCGGTATGAGCCCTGGATATTGCCATCATCCCACGGCCCACCATCCTGCCAGCGGTAACCGAAACAAAGAAATGCGCGAACAGTGTCAGCTCCATATTTCTTAACTTGTTTATCCGGATCAACAACATTTCCGCGCGACTTACTCATCCGCTGCCCGTCAGGACCGAGTATTTGACCTTGACTNCGAAATTGCAGCATTGGTTCATCACCTCTCAATACACCGATATCGCGAAATGCTTTCTGGAAAAANCGAGTATAGATCAGGTGCATAGTGGCATGTTCTGTTCCACCGGTATAAGTATCCACAGGCATCCAATAATCATATTCTTTCTGATCAAACGGCCATGTATTACACTGTGGGCTTAAATAACGCAAGTGATACCATGAGGAACACATGAAAGTATCCATCGTATCAGTTTCGCGTTCCGCCTTACTACCGCATTCCGGGCAGGTTGTAAATCGCCAGGTGGGATGCAATTTTAGAGGGCTTTCACCGGTTGGTTTCCATTCCACATCATCTGGAAGAAGGATCGGCAGTTGCTCATCCGGAACCGGAACAGCACCACATTTTTCACAATAAATAACCGGGATTGGTGCCCCCCAATAGCGCTGGCGCGATATTAGCCAATCTCGGATGCGGTATGTAACCGCAGCTTCTCCCACACCCTGTTCCTCGATAAACTCAATCGCGCGTTCTATCGTTTCCCCAGACAATGTACCGTTCAGAGGTCCAGAATTGACCATCACACCATTTGCGGGCACGGCCTCAGACATCGTCGCTCCGTCAAGATCAGGCATATCATCTGGTTGGATGACGACACGAACCTCAATGCCTAACTTACGTGCAAAATCGAAGTCGCGCTTGTCATGAGCCGGCACGCCCATGATTGCACCAGTACCATAGGTTATCAGGACGTAATCAGCAACCCATACCGGTATCTTTTCTTTGTTAACTGGATTTATCGCATAGCCGCCTGTAAAGACTCCTGTTTTTTCTTTATCCGTCGCTTCCCTTTGGATCTCGGTTTGGCGTACAGCTTCCCTTACATATGCATCNACCTCTGCTTTCTTATCATCCGTGGTCAATTTCTCTACCAGTGGATGTTCAGGCGCCAGGACCATGAATGTTGCACCCCACAACGTATCTGGACGAGTAGTAAAAACTTCCATTGAGTCGCCCTCTTCAGTCTTAAAGACGACAGAAGCACCTTTCGACTTGCCAATCCAGTTTGTCTGCAGCAGGCGCACATTGTTCGGCCAATCGATTTGGCTGAAATCTAGCAGTTCATCAGCATAATTTGTTATACGAAAGAACCACTGCGCCAGATCCTTTTTAATAACTGGCGTTTCACATCGCTCACAGTGGCGGTCTTCTCCCCAAACCTGCTCACGCGCCAGTGTCGTGTTGCATTGCGGGCACCAATCGACTGGTGACATCTTTCTGTATGCCATGTTATTCTTTAGTAGCTGCGCAAAGAACCACTGTGTCCAGCGGTAATATTCGGGGTCAGAAGAAACTGCCTCCCGACGCCAATCAAACATCGTACCCATGCTGCGTAGCTGCTCGCGCATATGCTCAATATTCGCATATGTCCATTTTTTCGGGTGAATGTTGCGTTTGATTGCTGCATTCTCCGCTGGCAGGCCAAACGCGTCAAATCCCATCGGGAACATGACGTTATAACCCTGCATGCGTAAGTAACGTGCCCGCGCATCTGACGGCGTCATCGCATACCAGTGACCGATGTGCAGTTTTCCGGAAGGGTATGGCAGCATCGTTAATGCATAATATTTCTTCTTTTTAGGATCAATATCCGCATGGTAGAGTCCATCACGTTTCCACTGTTCCTGCCATTTTTTCTCTATATTCGATGGTACGTATCTCTCGATTTGTTCAGGCATGTATCCTCTTTAAAATAAATTCCTCCGCCATCAGGGACGAAGGTTTCTCCGCGGTACCACCCTGGTTGCTCATTTATGAGCCTCCTCAGTGTGCTGTAACGGGCGTTCCCGGAAAGAGCTACTTGTTTTCACACTCTCAGCGTGGCCATGATGGCCTGGAAGGCGAGTTCCTCCTTATGTGCTCCGCTAGCACAGTTGCCTGGATTTCAGCCAAATCTCCCGGCTCTCTGGCGGATGGCATACTACTCCTACCGTCGCTTTTAGTGGACCCAGAGGGATTCGAACCCTCGGCCTCCTCAATGCCATTGAGGCGCGCTCCCAGCTGCGCCATGGGCCCATTCTTTTTACCCAGTGGACCTGGAGGGACTCGAACCCTCGACCTCGTCAGTGCGATTGACGCGCGCTCCCATCTGCGCTACAGGCCCATTTTTTTGGGTAGGCAAATTCTACCCGTCCGCTTATTACATGTCAAGCGATACAGCGCGCGGGAGAGTATACCATAGGGCATATCTTCATATATTAAGCATAGTTTTTACTGATGCAATGGAAGTTAGTGTATCCGTGAATCGGATCGCGTGCAACCCAACGGATTTCGCACCCTCTACATTAGATGGTATATCATCGATAAAAATCGTATTCTTCGCTTCTACGCCCATTTTTTCCAGCATCATCTTGAAGATAGCTGGATCAGGTTTGCGCATTCCAACCTCACATGAAAAGACAGACACATCAAACACGTTGATAAAATCAAAATGCCTGCTAAGCAGCGGCCGTGCGTTCACCCATGCATTGCTCAAAAGCCCTAACTGATAGTCCGGTTTAAGTGAAACTGCGAAT
>JGI24724J26744_10000702_pt1 | contig 23767 bp, 17 predicted proteins | sample Cruoilmetagenom7_FD_26744 | JGI IMG/M metagenome (IMG submission 26744) | reverse complement strand
GTTAATTTTAACAAGGAATGAAACTTCTTTTCTAATTATTATGTAACTGGCATTATATAATATTTACCACTGTTTCTCGCGAACCCAACGTTGGCGCCCCCGGGTAACCCGCAGCATGAACATAAGCGGGGTGATCTGATGGGCAAAAAAACGAATGGCATTCTGTTAACATGTGGTTTTTAAAGGTATTATTCATATAATAAAAGGTGTGAGATGGCTGAAATCAGAATTGATCAAGAAAAATGCACCGGGTGCGGTGCCTGCGTCGCATTGTGTAGCGTAACCCATGTGTATTCACTTGAGAATAAGAAAGCAAAGGTTTTATCTCCAAGCCGCTGTTGGGAATGTGGGCAGTGCGTCGCGGTATGCCCGGTTGACGCCATCACCCACAACAGTTTTTCTTTACAGAATTGCCCTTTGATCGAACGATCAGAAAACGATCTTAATAAACTGGTCGGTTATGTGAGAGAGAGACGGTCAACCCGTGTGTATAAAAACAAGCGTGTTGAACGGGAGAAGATCGCTTCCCTGGTAAACATTGCCCGCTGGGCGCCGACCGGCCGAAACCTGCAGGCGATCACCTGGCTGGCAATTGACGACACAAAAACGATTTCTTTATTGAGCGAAAGAACAGTAAATGTGCTGGTAAAAAGCGCTGAGGATCTGAGAAATTCAATCACGTCCGAGACCGACGTGCAGGAAAAAAGGCTCGCGCTCATGCAAGCAAAAACCTTCGAACACCTGGGAAGGCGATTTAAGAAAGGGGAGCAACCCATTTTTTTCGGCGCGCCGGTCATCCTTTTTGCGATAACTCCGCGTTCACATTTTGGGCGTGATGATGCTGTTATTTCCGGTTATACCATACAGCTCGCAGCAGTACAAATGGAGCTTGCGACATGCCAGATCGGCTATTTCATTTTTGGCGCACAAATGGACAAAGAGTTGGGAAAAGATATCCTGAGCATCCCAGATGACCAAGAAGTACAAATGGTACTCACTTTAGGTTATCCGAAGTACCAAATGCGCCGATCCGTGTTTCGTGCGCCATTACCTTTACAATGGGTTAATAAATAGCTGATTGGGGATGTCTTTCTGTTTTGGTCTCTAGATTGAAGTTTCATTATGTCACCTTGGAAAGATTGGGCAAACTATTGCGAATCATCATTTTATTAGTTCATAAACAGGTATTAAATGGGCAAGCAAAAGCACTAATTAATCTCAAACATGACCTATAACACCGTTAAAAATAGTAATAATTACTTTCAACCGACTTAGAAAATACTATAATAGTATTGAAGCAAAGAAACAGGGGTTTGTATTTGATAGCAACAAAGTAGTTTTACAAGGATAGTCAAGCAATGAAAAAAAGGCTTTGGTCTGAGTTGATATCAAAATTGATTGACACATTGTTACCCATCTTTGCTGCCCTGGCAGCATTGGCGTTTGGCGCGCTGATGTTAATTATCTTAGGGGCTAACCCCTTTGAAGCTTTTGGCGCTCTCGTTGATGGCGCGTTTGGCAGTACCAATGCACTTGCAGACACGGTTGTAAAAGCAACCCCGTTGTTATTGATCGGCCTGGGTATCTGCATTTCTTTCCGAGGAAATGTGATCAACCTTGGTGGTGAGGGCCAAATGATTATAGGCGCTTTGGTNGCCATCGCGCTTGGATTGGCTTTCCCCGATTGGCCGGGGTTATTGATGATCCCCCTAGCGATGCTTGCAGGTTTTTTAGGTGGGGCGATTTGGGGTGGGATCCCAGGAATATTAAAAGCTTACTTCAATGCAAGTGAACTTCTAAGCACGGTCATGATGAACGCTATTGCAGTGCAATTGATGAACTTCCTGCTCAGCGGACCAATGATCGATCCAGTACAGGCATCTAAAGCATCTAAAATCCCGCAGACTGCACGGCTAGCGAAAGCATTTGATTTGCCGCGTTTAGTGCCCACGCGTTTGCATCTTGGCGCTTTAATCGCTGTTATTTTAGCCTTTTTAGTGTACATCTTACTCTGGCGAACAACGCTTGGCTACCGCATCCGGGCTGTTGGGCAGAATCCACATGCTTCTCGCTATGCAGGAATTAATGTCAAGAAACAGATTGTTTTGGCCTTATTTCTCAGCGGAGCTTTTGCCGGCTTAGCTGGCGCTATTCAAGTGTTTGGTGTAAATCATCGTATGATCACCGATGGTTCGGCTACTGGTTTTACCGGCAGCGCCGGATTCAATGGAATTGTTGCAGCCCTCTTTGGACAATTACATCCCCTGGGTACAATCCCTGCATCTTTCTTGTTTGGTGCATTATTGGTGGGAGCTAATAAATTGCAGCGGGCTGTGCAGGTTCCTTCCGCACTGATCACAGCACTGAACGGCCTGGTAGTTATTTTTGTGGTCAGCAGTGATATCTGGCGCCGCCGCAGAGAGCAAAAACGCCTGACAGAAGCAGCAGTAGATAAAAAGAAAGAAGAACCACCCCCAGACTCGCCCCTCAAAAAGACAGCACAAGTGGAGACGGAACCATGATCGAACAACTTTTCACCAAAGCGGTGCTGGTTGGAATTTTATCCTCAGGAATACGCCTGGCTACGCCATATTTATATGCCTCCATCGGAGAAACTTTTGGCCAGCGCAGTGGTGTATTGAACCTGGGCGTAGAGGGGCAGATGTTGTTAGGAGCTTTTGCGGCCTTCTATGTCGCATTTTCTACAGGGAATTTATGGTTAGGCATGCTGGCGGCAATTATTACAGGTTTGCTAATGGGACTTGCAATGGCTTTTGTCAGCATCAATTTACAGGCTGTACAGGGTATCAGCGGGATTGGATTTTATTTGTTTGGTTTGGGAATGAGCGATCTGCTTTTCCAGAAATTACTAGGAACAGTTGAAACAGTGAGCGGTTTTAGACCTGTATACATACCATGGTTGAGCGATATACCAATTATTGGAGAGATTTTCTTCAACCAAAATATCCTGGTATATGGCGCATATTTACTGGTTTTCGCAGCATGGTTTGTGCTAAATAAGACTACTTTGGGCCTTAAGATCAAGGCCGTTGGCGAGTCTCCCCAAGCAGCTGATTCTCTTGGTGTAAGTGTGAGGAAAGTACGCTACTTTGCCGTTGGTTTTGGGGGGATTATGTCTGGGATTGCAGGCGCTTCATTGTCCATTGCCCTGCTGAACGTATTTCAACAAAATATGACCAGCGGGCTGGGATTTATTGCCATTGCTCTGGTATATTTTGGCGGCTGGCGTCCTTTTGCCGTGATGGGCGGCGCTTTATTGTTTTCAATGGTTAACTCGCTGCAACTTTGGGTGCAAGTTTTGAATATCCCCATCCCTTCTGATTTTGCAGTGATGATGCCCTATGTGTTAACAATTTTAGCCCTGATTGTTTCTGTGCAGCGCGTACGACCACCCTCAGCTTTATCAAAACCATTTGAACGAGGTCAATAATATCTTTTATAAGAGGAGGTGAGAACCCTATTAGAAAAAACCTTATNGCTCAAATTCACACTNAAATTAAGACCTATCGATAGGAAAGGAAACGATGAAAAAGTTAAAAATCACCCTGATTATGTTGTTGCTAGTTGCTTTGCTCTTNGCCGCCTGTGGTGGNGAAGAAGCCGAAGTCGTTGAAGTAGTTGAAGAAGCCGAAGTTGTTGAAGTAGNTGAAGAAGCTGAAGTTGTTGAAGTAGCTGAGCCATTCCGGGTAGCAGTTGTTATGCCCAGCGCCATCACNGACCTGGCTTTCAGCCAAAGCATGTATGATGCCCTTGTGGTGATTAAGGAAGAACGCGGGGCTGATAATTTCGAGATCGTATACTCGGAAGGCATGTTTGTAGTTGATGATGCGGCGGCTGCCATTCGCGATTATGCCAGCCAGGGATTTAACCTGGTCATTGCTCACGGCTCGCAATACGGCAGTTCATTGCAGGAAATCGCTCCGGATTTTCTGGAGACCAGTTTTGCCTGGGGCACCACGGTAGATACTTTTGGTATGCCCAACGTGTTTGCCTATGAAGCGAAATCAGAAGAAGGTGGTTATGTAAATGGTGTCATGGCTGCCATGCTATCTGAAAGCGGAGTCCTCGGTGTTGTTGGACCAATCGAAACTGGAGATGCCAAGTTATATGTNGATGGTTTTGCAGTNGGTGCTGCCGCAGCCAATGCGGATATCCAGGTAAACACAAACTGGATTGGCTCATTCTCTGATGTTGCTTTGGCTTCTGAAGCTGCCCAAACCCATATTGGCGCTGGCGCAGATGTGCTAACTGGTACCGCGCAAATGGTAGTTGGCGCAATTGGCGTCGCTGAAGAAAATAGTGCACTGTGGTTTGGCACCCAATCCAGCCAAACCTCATTGGCCCCCAGCATTGTTGTTGCCAACCAGGTGTATCATTGGGAAGTCGTTCTCAAACAAATGATCGAATTAATTGAGAGCGGCACGTATGGCGGTCAATATTACGAAATCACACTCGTAAATGGTGGTCTTAAAATTGAATTCAATGCTGACTATGCACTGCCAGATGATGTCAAAACCGCTGCTGAAGCAGCTATCGATGGCATTGTTGATGGTTCAATCACAGTTTTCCCGTAAAAATTTAAATCACTGGGGGGCAGCATGATCTGCCCCCCTTTTGCAATCATCTTCTTTATTATTAACTGCATCAAATAGATCCAAGGATGTAATCAACCATGACAGCAAACCAATTATTACCTACCGGACACAGGAAAATCTCACAGCTTGAAATGATCGATATCACCAAGCATTTTCCGGGTGTGATCGCAAACGACAAGATTAATTTTGACGTACATGCGGGCGAGGTACATGCGCTTCTTGGCGAAAACGGGGCAGGGAAGAGCACATTGATGAAAATACTATATGGTTTATATCAACCTGATGAAGGGCAGATAAAACTTGATGGTGAGCAAGTAGAAATTGAATCACCAGTTGATTCGATCAACCTGGGAATCGGAATGATCCATCAGCATTTTATGCTGGTTGAATCATTAACCGTTACAGAAAACGTTGCCCTGGGATTGCCCTCCTCCAGAGGACTGCTCACTGATTTAGACAAAGTCTCTGCCCGAATTCTGGAATTAGCTGAGATATACCGTTTGCAGGTTGACCCTGATGCGTATGTGTGGCAGCTCGCAGTGGGCCAACAGCAGCGCGTTGAAATCATCAAAGCGTTATACCGAGGGGCAGCATTATTGATCTTGGACGAACCTACAGCAGTACTCACCCCCCAAGAAGTGGATGGATTCTTCATTACNATGCGCCAAATGATCGATGATGGACACGCCTTGATCTTCATTTCCCATAAACTTCATGAAGTGCTTGATATTTGCCATCGCGTTTCTGTGCTCCGAGACGGCCACATGATAGGTACGATTCCAGCACATAAAGCAACAAAAGGGAAGCTTGCAAAGATGATGGTTGGTCGTGAAGTGGGATTGAAAAAAGAGCGAGTGGCAATTGACCTGATTGAAATGCGTCTTGTGCTAAAAAATATCTGCGCTCAAAGCGATCGGGATACTCCGGCCTTGAAAGACGTGAACCTGGAAGTCTATGCAGGGGAAATTTTGGGTGTGGCTGGTGTGTCTGGAAACGGGCAAAAAGAATTAGCCGAGGTGATCACCGGACTGCGGCCAACTACGAAAGGGCAGATTCTGTTAGGAGGGGAAGATGTTACTGGTAAAAACCCAAAGGAATTGATGGGAAAAAGCCTGTCGTATATACCCGAAGAACGCATGCGGGATGGTGTGATCAAAGAATTCACTGTGTCGGAAAATCTTGTCTTACGTGAATTCAATCAGGCACCATTCGCCAATAAAGGATTACTTAATCTAAAGGCAATCTCAACTCATTCTGGTNCCATGATTGAAAATTTCAATATTAAAACTCCCTCTCGAGAAACCATCGCTAAAAAATTATCNGGGGGAAATATCCAAAAATTGGTTCTGGCAAGAGAACTATTTCGAAAACCACNCACACTGATCGCGGCTCAACCTTCACGCGGTTTAGATATTGGCGCAACAGAATACGTTCATTTGCGNTTGTTAGAGCAAAGAGAAGAAGGAACCGCAACCCTGTTGATTTCTGAAGATCTTGACGAAATAATGGCATTGTCAGATCGAATTGCGGTGATTTTTGAGGGTGAGATCATGGATGTGATAGACAGAAAAAAAGCAACTCCAGAGGGGATTGGACTCTTAATGGCAGGTGTAAAGAGCTAATAACCGACCTGCCTTGTTTTTCTTAATATGTAGGGACCAGAATTCACTCACAGGAGAAAGCAATAATTCAGATAGAAAATGCCATTCTCCAACTGGCAAGGTTCGCAGTACTATAAGGCATGTTTCTCGATGACGAAAATCGCACATTTGATAATTACTGTAGACGGCTCTTTTTACAACTTACCCATAAGAACAATCTGCAACTAATGGTGTTGTGGCTAATCAACCTAATCACTATATTTTTTATGCCCACTCTTCCGCGTATAATTATTCACAAAAATATATCTTTAGAAGATCAGAGGAATTGTGAACAAATTATCGATAATTCTTTTTTCAGCAATATTACTGTTCGGTTTAACCACCGGGTGCTTATCGCCAATACATGAAAATGCAATTGAGGAAACTTTGCAGGCTTCCAATGAAAAATCAGAAAATATATCATTACCAACTACCACACCTGAACAAGAAGAAGAAACCATCACTATTTCTCTCACTGAGAAGATACCACTTATATTTTCACATGATGGAGCTCCTGATGATATCGCAACTCTGATTTATATTGCAAAACATCCCAATATCGAATTGATTGGTGTCATTCAAAGTTATGGTGAGCAGCATCCAACACAGTCGATTGATGAATGGCAGGTGTTCTTATATGATGTATTAGATAATGACGATACTGCAATCGCTATTGGATCAGAAAAACCAGTCGACCCAAGTCCAAATGAGTTTCCCACAAGTTGGAGAAATAGCGCTGATAATTTCTGGGGATTGGATTTACCAGTAAAAGCCACTGATTACGATGCAGCGATTGGTTATGAATTGATAATTAACTTGGTTAATAACTCCCCAGAGAAAGTTACGATTCTTGTTACCGGCGCACAAACTGACATGGCTCTGGCACTGCAGGAAGATGCAAGTATTGCTGATAATATTTCCCAAATTGTAATCATGGGCGGCGCTTTCAATGTGGAAGGCAATCTTTTTGAAGGTTCCGNATCCGGGAACAACAAGACAGCAGAATGGAATATTTTTGTGGATCCGTTAGCAGCCAAGATCGTTTTTAATTCAGGAGTCCCTTTATCGATCGTCCCTCTGGATGGTTCCGATGATTTTATGATCAACGCCATACAACATGCAAAGATCAGGGATATTAACGACCCTGCTCTACAGGTGCTTTCTCAACTGTGGGAACAACAATTAAAATGGTGGGGCGGAGGAGGCTTCAAAATCTGGGACATCGTAGCTGCCACAGCAGTGACCAATCCGGAATATTTCACATGGACCTATGATGGCGTTGATGTAATCGCTGAAGTAGGAGATTCACACGGCCAAACCATTGGATTGAATAATGGTTCTCAAATTACCCGTTATGCTTCCGATACGGACTTCAATAAAGTTCGTGATATTATTTTCGAAGTATTTCAATAAACTCCTGGAAAAAAACTACATCTTTAGCAAGGTGAGATTTATAAAAGCATCCAATCCATGTTTGTTAATATACGGGGGCGAGACTTCACGCATAGAAGAAAGAAATAACCAGATGCCATTTACATATTCGGATTTGTTAATTTGACAAGGCCCAAACTTTCAAACCAGAATTAATAATTGAAGTATATGTTTATTTCATATATACTGTTTATGGGATAGATGTTGTTATTGGTTAGATAGTTTAAAAAGGAAAAATACCATCCAAACGAAATAAAATATTGGCCCTTGCATTCCTTACTCTGATAATTTCTCTCTCCTGTTCGGTTGACATCATGTTATATGTAATGACGGGGATTCAAGTGGGGGAGAACAGGCAAATGAAGCAAATCCGCCAGATCCTCAGCCAGCTGCCAGCCAGCACGCACCCATCGAGGAAGTAGAACCTGCTGAATACGGCGCGCCTCAATCTCTTTCCCTATCGATCAGTGAGCCAGAGATCAAGGATACTGAAAACGAAAAACGCTGCAGTTATCGGGTCATGTACAAAAATACAGGAGATGAATACATCTGGGTGTTCTTGAAAAGAGAGCACATAGGTGTGGATACAGAGGTCGAGGAATTTTGGGAGAAATATGTTGGCTTAAAACCCGGTGATAGTAAAGATCTGGGTTATTACACTCTGGGTTATTACACTCTGGTTTATAAACACTCGGGAAGTTCATGGGTTGACGTGGTTATACGGATCGCCCCAATCACCACTTCGGAGGCGTGTAAAAATACTTTTCGAAACGATGTAGTCCCTAGAGAAGAAATATCTTATTCCGTTGAAACCCCCTGCGAGTGGCTTGAACCCTGATAATTTGCTGCCGTCATCACTGCTAACAGATTCTCAAAGATATCTAAAAAATATTAATTTAATATTAAGCGTTAAACAGATTGATGGTATTAAATATACAATGAACCACTGGTTTCTTAGGCAACCTTTTATGATCACTTTAAGAAACCTTCACGATTGGGGAAGAGGAAAAGAGACCTTTTGCTTCAATCCTATTTATGTAAGTTTTTTATAGATTTCGATTCCGTTAAGGCGCATATGATGTAAGAATAATTTATGCAACAGGTCAGCGGGGTGGGCTTCTGCGGGAGAACCCACTGCTGTTTCAACTGGTACATCGTATGTGTTAACGCACACTTCTGGAATGATTACTCGGCGACTGATATCGCGCGCATTGGCAGCAGTGCGCAGGTATATGGCTGTTTGGTATATGCATAAATCCGTGCAGTCGCCCACTACAATAAAAGTGGTAATTCCCTGGTGTTCCTTCAACCAGCTGTCAAATTCCGTGTTCTGCGATGGGTTTATCGAATTCTTTTGGATAGTTTTCATTTCATCATAGAACGGCAGGGATTTGATCTCTTCCACCACTTCAGATTCTATGGTCTCACAGACCGCGTGCTCTCCAAAGGCGCCAAACTCTTTCGCGTTACACGTGTGGCAGTCATTCAGCAGGACGATCCTTTTCAAGCCTTCTTTCCATGCCAGCATTAGCAAGTCAACAATTGGTTCGATGATGGCAGCCACACGGTCACTGGCCAGGTTGCCAGTACGGCAGAAAGCGTTGATCATATCCACGGAGATGATGGCAGCTTTTGCCGGGTCATTCAGGATATTACCAATTGGTAATTCCTTTAGATTCATATAGAACTCATCTAAAAACCCCAGGTAATTCTCATTTTGCTTTTTCATATCCACACCTTTTCTGTCAGTGTAACATCCAATTTAATAATCAATAAAGAGCACATCATTGCTTCTTTCAAAGATTTAAAAATAATATCATAAGGGATATGCCTACAGTTGAGAAACCAAGATAATTTAATCTGTAACAGGTGATGTGGGTGATAATATCCACATAGATAACAGAAAGGTGCTTTTCAAACAAAACACTTACTCACCGCTCCAAAAAATAAAATGGTATTTTCTAGGGGTCCTTTATAATCGGCGAAAATGTAAAAGAATGCGCCATTTCAATTCCCATCTCCCGAAGAAGCCGTATTGGGACACTGATATCCCCGATATAAAGCTCTCCAAGATATTTAGATGCTCCATCTTCAATCATACCCACTTTGGGCAGCGCCAGTGCCAGGGTCGCATCCGCACGGATGCAGTCACCCAAAGGAAAACCGGTATCCGCATCCAAACCAGAAGGGATATCAAGAGACAAGATCGGTACTGTGCAGTGGTTTGCTTTTTGGATCCATCGAGACATATTTCCTCGCGGAGCACCGCGAAGCCCATACCCAATCAGAGCATCGATCACAAGATCAAAATTGCCAGTTGGAAAATCATCTGAAACATGAACCCCCATGGCACGCAAGGTGCGCAATTGGTGTGCCGGCACATCTTTCAGTTTTTCAGTCGGGAGCGCGATCGCAACCTGAACATCCCCACCCCAATTAACCAGGTGGCGGGCAGCAGCCATCCCCCCACCTCCGTTATTGCCTCCACCGCACAAAACGGCGATCCGTTTACCTTTCACTACACCATCTAACATTTCGCCAGTTAATCTCGCAAGATTGCGCCCCGCATTTTCCATCATCTGCAGCAGCGTGATACCATATTCTTCGATCATCAAGCGATCCACTTCAACCATTTGTGCCCTCGTGACAGCAGGGATATTGTTTTTTTCCATAACCCTTCCTTAATACCTTTCTTATAGATATTTTTACATTTTCAGAATAATTATATATAGAATATTTATTAAAAGGAAAACCCTTTATGCATAATAAAATTCACCAACGCATTGATCAACGAATCAAGCCCTTATTTGCAGTACCGAATTTTCACTGCCAATTTTTCAAATTAGTACGAGGATGCTGAACAGAAATATTAATCAACAAGAACTTTATATCAAAGTCAAGCATTCTCCTAACAATCAAATCGATAATCGATGTCAAAGGCCAATGGTCAAGAAATCCAAAGTGGATAATCAAGCGCCTGAACTGCGATATAAAATCAACATCACATTTCAGGCGCAAACCATCTCCTAAACGTAGAGTGCTTATGGAACAAGCTGAATTACATCAATTACCTGATTCATTTTTATGTCAATTACCATAATATTGTCAGACTGTTCACATGACACATAGAGGTATTTGCCATCGGGATGAAAAGCCAGGTCGTTGGGGCAAATGCAATAGATTGGGTTAAAACTCGTATCAATCTGAGCAGTTAGCTCCCACGTCGAGGTATCAAAAGCAGCTATGCCTTTAAGATCCCAGAGAGCGAGGTAGCCTGTACTGCCATCTGGGCTAAAGATGGCATCAGACGCAAGGGTACGGCCAGGCGCCCATGGTTCAAGGTCAATTTCCCGAAGCAGCTTATTTGTTGCCGCATCGTAAACTTGCATATAGAAGAAATCACCAATCGTGTAAAACTCTTGACCAGGGGGAATGCCAATGAAGCGATCATGATAAGAAGTGAACTGTTCGGTGCCGCCAACATGGACGGTGTCAGACGCAAGAACAGTGTGTGTTGCTGTATCAATGGCAGCATACTGGCGAGAACCTGTCACATAGACGCGAGTGCCGTCCGGTGATACTTTGATATTGTCGCCTTCTTCTACAGCTTGCACAGTACTGGTCACATCAAACGAGGTGCGGTCAACCGCTGAAACCACCCCTCCGGAATCAATGAGATAAATAGAACTCCCATCCGGGTGTACCTCCAGATCACGGATCGTTCCACTAGATATATTGATGGGAATGGAATTTGTAAATAATGATGATGCTGTATCAAAGGCTAAGAGACAGCTGCCGGTTGATACATAAATTGTGGAGTCATCAGGTGTCAGGGCTATGCTGGTCGCCTGGCTAAAACAGGGGTTATCGGTCTCCAGATAGAATTGCGTATCAACCTTCCCGCTGGCTGTATCCACGATGCTGATAGATGGTGCCTGGGGAGCCACATTGACTGTATACAAAGTTGAGCCATCCGAATTAATTAATAACTTCTCTGGTTGGCGGATGGCATAGTCCGTCAGCGGTATGAAGGCAGACTGTTTTTGAGTCGCCACGTCAATTACAAAGACACCGTCAGCATCAACTCCTGGTGCATATATGCGTGAACCATCACCAACGAAAGCCATTCCTTGGATGTCTGCAGTCCACGAAACATGCGGAGCTGGAGTACTAAACAATATCGGGTTGATTATCTCACCAGAAGCTAGATCGATGGATCCTACAGGTGGTATATCGAGAAATGTGCCGAACGTTCCGAAGTAAAGTAAACGCTCATCTTCGCTTAAGAGCAGTGATCGCGGTTTTTGTACTTCGAACTTGCGTGTCATTTGCCCCTCGATTAGATCGATCTCCGCGATCCAATCATGGTCAAGAACAGAAATGTATGCGGTTGTGCCATTAGCATTGATGATGAGATCACCGCTCCAGCTGGCCTGAGGGAGTTCAATTCGGCCAGTGACCCGGTGTGTGATAGCGTCGATACGCAGGAGGCCAACATTCATTGTACCAACATAGGCAGCGCTGCCATCTGGAGTGAAACCGACTGCGTAGGGTTTTTGGACATCCGGGCCCAAAGGAGTTGTTGTTAACACTTTGCGATTTAACAAATCGATGACTGTCAGTTTGTTTGATTCTGGCCCAACCACATAAGCCAATGTGCCATCTGGTGATACGGCAGGTTGCGTGGACCCACTTTCAACAGACAAGGTGGTGATAATGGAGAGCGTTTCAGCATTAATAAACGTGATGCTCTTATCCATTTCATTGGCGACGAGCAGAGTTAACCCATCTGGTGTTCGGGTGATATCAACCGGCGCAAGGCCAAACGGGTTTGTAGCCTCTTTGTCAAGAGGCAGTGTATCGACTATCTGATCAGTAGCGGTTTCAATCACATAAAGCATATCTGTGTTTCGACAGATCACATAAGCCAGCGAATGATTTGGATTAGTCACAATATCGGTAGGTTCATCACAGGAAATTTTTAAGAAATTGATTTGCATTTGCTCAACCACTAAAGTCTGCCCAGAGCTAGGGGGCGGAAGAGTTAAATCTTGGACTGGTTCTTTCTCATCAATCTGAGGTACAGAAACCTGTTCAATCTCATCAATCGCATACCAATGAGGGAAATCACAGCACGTGCCGCCCATTGCGCGGACGCCCAATTTCAAATTGGAAGTATCTTCAAATGCGGGTAGCGGCATCTTATATTCCACTGCTTCAGCAGCCGCACTCTCGCTTGTCGCCACTTCCCCAATTCTTTCAAACTGCCCACTGGTCACTTCTCCCATATTTGCATTGCTGAATGCCTGGGGCTGGAAAGAGAGGATGTAATCCCTCCCACCGGCAGATGCGTTGATATCTATCTGGACGTAATCAGTCGGTGGTTGGTGCGTTTCGATCAGCACATAAAGGAATTTATCGTTGCTGAAAGCGCGTATGGCAGCAATGTCGAATCCGCCATCCTGGTGGTCGCCTTCTGGATCAGTGAACAACACCTCGTAGCCTTCCCAATCTGATGAATCCCCATCAATGGTGATGTTCGTTTCTATGGAAGCAGACTGCATTGCCTGGGAGATATCATTCGATTCATCTGCCATCTGCGCAGATGCTTCTGCAGATTGAGATTCTGCTGCTTCTGTGCTTGGACTGGCGCAGCCAGCAACAATCACACTAAAGAGAATCAACGAGATAAAATACTTCTGTTTATTCATTTTTCCCTCCAAAATTAAACATTTCTTTTATTATACACATTTATGAACAAATACAATCGCTATGCGCATAACAGTACTGAATTACTAGCACTGTTTCTTACTGACAATACTGATACAATAGATAACTCATTACTAAGACAATGAGATTAAGATAATAGAACAATCAACCGGCTGTTCAACTCGCAGGTAAATCTAAATGGCACAAATCCTCGGTATCTCCGGCAGCCTTCGAAAGGCGTCTTATAACACAGCACTGTTGCGTGCGGCAAGCGCACTTGTGCCTGATGGTATTTCCATTCAGATTTTTGATCTCAATCCACTGCCTTTGTATAATGATGATCTGGCAAAGGATGGCATACCAGCACCAGTCAATGACTTTCGCAACAGCATCAAACAATCAGACGGGCTATTGATCGCCTCTCCAGAATATAATTACTCACTTACCGGCGTACTCAAGAATGCTATTGATTGGGCCTCGACGGACACGTTGGGAAACCTATTAGCAGGGAAACCAACCGCTATTATGGGCGCATCACCCAGCGTATTTGGCACCACACGGGGCCAACTGCACCTGCGGCAGATACTGCATGCTGCGAACGCCAACGTCGTCCGGCGTCCAGAAATTGCCATTCGACGCGCACAAACTGTGATCGATGAGCATGGAAATTTAAATGATGATTATGCGAGTAAAAAAATCAGGTCGCTTCTTGACACTCTAACCGATGAGATCAAAACTGCGAATTAGAATTCACTGTTTTTTTTACAAAACTCTTACTTTTTTATTGACTAAATTGGAATAGATTATTGATATGACAGAAATTAATGTTTTTTTACCAGAAATATTTGGAGGTATAGTGTGAAGAAGAAAGTTTTCATATCAGGATTAAGTCTCTTGTTAGTATTCAGCGTCGCCGCATGCAGTGGGAGCATCCAACTGGAAATACCCACAACAGAAGCAGAACAGAGCAAAGAATTCTCACCAAGTGCTTCAACGAGTGGATCTGAGCAAACACTCCCAGAAAGCACTGGCAGAGAAGGGACGCTCGAATTAACCAGCTTGATGTCACTGCAAGATGCCTACACTAGTATCTATGAAAATGTGCTGCCTTCAGTTGTCAGCATCTCAGTCATCAGAACCGTAATCGGATCAGGGTTAATAAATCCTGAAAATCCTTTCGATTATGATTTTAATGCTCCCCCGGATATCGAGCCATTTGAATATCAGGAAAGCGCAGCGGGTTCGGGATTTGTATGGGACACTGACGGACACATCATCACAAACAACCATGTTATTGAAAGTGGCGAAATAATCCGTGTTAACTTTGCAGACGGACACAGCGTACTGGCAGAATTGGTAGGTGCTGACGCGGCCAGCGACCTGGCAGTATTAAAGGTTGATCTGCCCGCAAACAGTTTAGTGCCAATTTCCATCAGCGATTCCACAAAAGTTAATGTGGGGCAGATCGCAGTCGCAATTGGTAATCCTTTCCAACTGGAGAGTTCAATGACAACCGGCATCGTCAGCGGCATCGGTCGTTCACTGCCCCTCGCATCCACAGATGGTAGTGGATTATATTATTCGATCCCTGACATGATACAGACAGACGCCGCCATTAATCCGGGCAATTCAGGAGGAGTGCTGGTTGATATCAGCGGAGGATTGATCGGAGTCACAACCGCAATCGAATCACCTGTACGAGCAAATGCCGGAGTTGGATATGTGATTCCCTCTGTGATCGTAGAGAAGATCGTACCCATCCTTATCAGAGATGGTAAATTTGAACAACCCTGGATTGGCATCAGCGGCAGAGATATGAGCCCTGAATACGCTGAATTAATGGAACTAGATCTCAAACAGAGCGGCGCATTGGTGATTGATATTACCGCAGGCAGCCCTGCAGAAAAAGCAGGATTATCGGGCAGCACCATTGAGAAAGCTGTTGATGGAGTAGAAGTCCTAGTGGGCGGCGATGTTATCGTTGCCGCGGACGGCATTCCCGTGAATGATTTTGAGGATCTGGTCGCATTTCTCGCCCGCCACACGATTGTCGGACAGACGATCACTCTAACTGTTATTCGAGACGGTGGAGAGATGGACCTTAACCTGATCCTTGCTGCCCGCCCAGTACAGCAGTTCACTGAAGAAGTCACTGAGCCTGAAGAAGCTTCAGGCGGTGCCTGGATGGGTATTTATGGGCAGGATCTGACCAATGAGATTGCGGAAATTATGGATTTACCAGAAGAAACAAACGGTATGTTGATTGAAAAGATTACTGCTGGCAGCCCAGCAGATGAAGCAGGTTTGCGCGGCAGTTATAAACCCATTGATATCAACGGTGAAGAAGTACTGATTGGCGGAGATATTATCACAGCTGTGAATGGATCAAATATTAGCAAAATGCAGGAGCTTGCTGACATCATCACCCGCAGTGAATCAGGTACTATCCTATCATTATCAATTCTGCGTGATGGGGAAGAGATAGTTATTGATGTCACATTAGAAGAAAAACCAGATTAGAGAAGATCCAATCGAAGATGGCTGATAAAAGGACATGGCATAAACCCTACCATGTCCTTTATTAATTTATATATCCAGGTTGCGAACTAGTTTGGCATGAGTTTGAATAAATCGTTTACGTGGAGGTACTAAAGCACCCATGAGCATATCAAAAGTGCGATCCGCCGCTGTGATGTCTTCGATGGTTACCAATAAGAGAGTTCGTTTTTCCGGGTTCATGGTTGTCTCCCAGAGCTGATCCGGGTTCATTTCACCCAAACCCTTATAGCGTGAGAGGGTGATCTTATCTTCTTTAGCACCAAATTCTTTTATGATCTGATCCTTCTCGTCTTCCGTATACGCATAACGCTTCTCTTTCCGGTAAGAAAGGAGATATAAGGGGGGCTGTGCAATATAGACATGACCAGATTCAATTAACTGCGGCATATAGCGGAAGAAAAAGGTCAGCAGCAAAGTACGAATATGGCTCCCATCCACGTCGGCATCTGTCATGATGATGATTTTTCCGTAACGCAAACCTTCTAGGTCAAAGAACTCTCCAATCCCGGTTCCAAGTGCAGATATCATCGATTTAACTTCTTTATTAGAAAGCACTTTATCCAGGCGGGCACGCTCTGTATTCAGAATCTTGCGAAGGGGTAGAATTGCCTGGAAGTGCCGGTCACGCCCCTGCTTGGCAGATCCACCAGCACTGTTTCCCTCAACGATATACAATTCTGTTCGTTCCGCGTTTCTTTCTGAGCAGTCAGCAAGTTTACCCGGCAAGGTCATACTTTCCAGGGCTGATTTACGAATAACGAGGTCGCGCGCTTTTTTAGCAGCGTCCCGTGCCCGGGCGGAAGTAAGGCATTTTTTCACGATCATTTTCCCGATCGATGGGTTTTCTTCAAGAAATTCATAGAACGATTCACCCACAACCTGCTGAACTAAAGTCTGCACCTCGGTATTCATAAGCTTGACCTTGGTTTGGCTTTCAAACTGTGGATCGGGGTGTTTGATACTGACGATAGCTGTCATTCCCTCTCTGGTGTCATCACCAGTAAAATTAGAGTCGCCATCCTTTAAGAGACCATTTTTACGGGAATAATCATTCAAAACCCGGGTAATTGCAGAGCGAAAACCAGTGAGATGCGTGCCACCATCAATTGTGTTAATCGTATTAGCAAAACAATAGACTGATTCAGTATAAGCTTCGGTATATTGAATCGCCACCTCAGCGCCAATGCCATCGATCTCCTTTTCGATGTAAAAAACGTTATGGAGAACTCCCCGATTGCGATTCAGGTATTGAACGAAAGCAGCAATCCCGCCTTCAAAGTAAAATTTCATGCTGCGGTGTGGTTCTACGCGTTCGTCAACAAGACTGATCTCAACCTGGCGAGTGATAAACGCCATCTCACGAAAACGCTGGGCAAGAGTACTAAAACGAAAATCAACTTTCTCCTTGAAGATCTTTGTATCATATCTGAATCGCGTGCTGGTACCCGTGAGTCCCTTTTTTACCGTCCCAATTTCCTTTACTGCTTCTACAGGGTGGCCGCATTCGTAGCGCTGGAAATATAATTTTCCATTGCGCCGTACTTTCACCTCACACCATTCGGAAAGGGCATTAACGGCCGATACACCCACGCCATGCAAACCACCAGACACCTTGTAACTCTCCCCGCCAAATTTTCCACCGGCATGTAGAATTGTCATCACAACTTCTAACGCCGATATTTTCTTTTCTGGATGAATTTCAACCGGAATACCGCGCCCGTTATCGTTTACCGTCACACTATGATCCGCATGAAGAATAACATCGATGCGGTTACAAGCGCCTGCCAGAGCTTCGTCCACTGAATTATCCACCACCTCGTACACAAGATGATGAAGAGCTTTTTGATCTGTTCCACCCACATACATACCAGGTCGCCGGCGTACAGCTTCCAAACCCTCTAATACCTGAATATCATTGGCACTATAGGAATTATTATTAATTACAGGTTCTGCCACAAAATCCTCCGTATGAAATAACTAATACTTATGAAACAGCTGATGTCTTTTTCTGTTTTTTCGGCTGCGCCAAATTTTCCAACCATCTGATCCCTTTATCGTAATAAATAAAGGAAGCAGCCAACAGCCCCGTTGAGATGAACGCGTGACCGATGATACCGATCAGCAGCATCCAATTGTCCCCCTCTGGTGTTGACCATAATACATCCAATCCATATCCTAATAAAATGAGCAAAATGAAAAATGATCCCGTAGCAGACATGAGTGATCGCACAAGGCGGACCGAGGTAACTATTGATTTTGTTGCTTTAAGTTCACTAAGATAAATTCCATGTGGCGAAAAAACCAAGGGGAGTATTACCCACACCGCGATCATTCCCATTAATATAAACGGGAATGTACCTAATGATGGGATGATAAGTATTATTGATGACAGCAAACATGAAACCGGTAAGGCTAAAAGTGTGACCGCAGTGCCCAGGATCAATGTAAGAAAAAAACTTTGTCCGGTTTGTTTTAGAATCCGATCTAGAATCAACGGCTGATCTTTTCCCCCGATAGCACTTGCTACCAGAGCAAAATAAACGCTCCCGATAAATAACCCTATCACAAGGAAAACCAGTAACCAGGCCAGAATTGCACTTCCTGATTCCAATTCAATCGTTAAAGGAGCACCAAAGGGTGTCGCACTGTCCACATAGCCAATTATCAGGCTTGGAATCCCCACCGGGAAAGTACGCATACTGAAAAGTAAATTGAATTGATCAAGTATGTATGACCAAATCTCACGAGTGCTTTCCACAAAACCCGCTGCCTGTTCACCATAAGCAGCTGATGATATTTGAACTGCTTCCACTATCAGGGGGAAAAAATATTTTTTTATTTTTACAAGCGGCCCCAACCATAAAAACAAATCCAGACAAATTGGAAATAGAATGATATATATATGACTAGCTACAACATTAAATCCCTCTACAATCGATGGGATTATGCGCGGTGGGATATATTTCACGTCACTTTTTACTGTTTGCATACAATCCTTAATTTTACCATAGGCACCTAATTTAACATTCATAAATGCCCTCTTTCAAATCGAGTACAATCAAATAGTGGAGAATACACACAATTTTCCTAAGACAGACCGCATCAGCGTCATTACAGCGAGTATATTAGTAAGCTATGCACTGCTCCCATTTATCCAAATATCTTCAAGGCAGCTGGCTTTCACTGTTTTTGGCATCCTGATCTCCTTAAATTTTAATATTTTTAACTTAATCTCATTAATCACAGCCGCATTAGCTGCAGCCGGAACCGATTGGATGCTCCATGAACATCCAAACATAGGAGACCATTCCACAGTCCCTCATTTGATTTTGCCCGCGTTAACTGCTGGTGCGATTGGAATTCCTTTGGGATTTCTGACTATCAGTCCGACATGGTGGGTCATTTTAGGATTGGGAAGTGTTTTGGTGTTGTTAGTCTTAGTCGGCGAATATGTTTCACTCGATAAGCAAAATCAGTACTTTTCAATCGCCTTAATGGTCCTTTCGGCTATCAGCTTTGGCTTGTTTCTGATCATTATTATCGCAGTACGCGCCGCAAATTTACGCCTATATCTCACCGCCGTAATCCTCCCCGTTATGTACGCTTTTTTCAGCCTGCGCATCCTCCAATTAAGATTTGGGGGAATTTGGCCTGTAAAATGGACTGCTGTGATCGTTTTAGCCATCACACAATTCACCATTGGCCTATATTATTGGCCATTGTCCCCGGTTCGTTTTGGTCTATTGTTATTAGGACCTGCTTACGCATTAATTGGAATCGCATCTTCTCTCGAAGAAAGCCCAAATCTTTCTGATATTTACCTGGAACCACTGATCATGCTTGGTATAATCTGGCTGTTGGCTATTCTTATTGGGTAAAGTAACTATTTATTCACCAAAGGGTTTAGACATTTATGTACATGACAGCTTTTTTATCACTTCCAATAGCATATCTGATCGGATCCATCCCATCTGGATTATTAGTTGTTAAAATTGCAACCGGCAAAGATTTGCTAAAAATTGAAAGCGGACGCACGGGCGGTACGAACGCCATGCGTGCGGCAGGCCCTCTGGCTGGACTCATAACCGCGTTATTAGATATCTCCAAAGGTGCCGCAGCTGTGTGGGTTGGGCAATCACTTTTTTCAAGCCCTGATTGGATCGTCGCGATAAATGGTTTGTTGGCAATTCTGGGACATAATTATTCAGCGTTCCTGGCCACAAAAAACAAGGCCGGAAGACTTCGGTTTCGAGGAGGAGCTGGCGGAGCGACCACAATGGGTGTTGCCATCGGCTTGTGGGTGAACAGCTGGTTAGTGATACTGCCTATTGCTGTTTTGGTATACCTCTTGATTGGATACGCTTCACTTACAACTATCAGCATTGCTCTTTCCACCATGGGAATTTTCACTGTGAAAGCAATTAACGGTGTTACCCCCTGGGTATATGCCGTTTTAGGCGCTGCAGCTGTTGCTACTGTGGTGATCGCATTAAAACCAAATATCCAACGGCTTAAAGAAGGCACAGAACGGCATGTCAACTTGCTCGCGAGGGTCTTTAACCCAAAGAAATTTAAATAAGATATTTAATGAGGATCTTATTCCGCGATTTCTGCCAACTCTCGCTGATATAAAACAGCTAAATTTCGCTCGTGCAGTTCATTCACCAATCCAGCCATCAAAACACGGCTCTTCCCACACTCTTCAACATTCGCCGCTTCAATAATCTTTTTCGGATCTTTCCGCTTTGCAGCAGTGCGGGCAACTTTTTGAATTTTCGTTAAATAATCGATGTTACTCAGAGACGCGTTTTCTACTTCACCCCTTAATATCACACTTCCATGCCCCTGAACAATGTTCTCTAATCCCATTTTACTTATTGATCGAATGGTATCAGAGAGCTGCTCAATATCGCCTTCAACAATGTTCGGCAGTGGAAGAAATGCATCTCCTGCAAACAAAACACGATCTTCTTTCACCAGCACTGATATTCCATCCGGACTGGCGCCAGGCGTTAAAAGGATATCCACATTACGTTTACCAATCCTCAGTGAGAGAGTACCGTCATCGATAGTAATATCTGGGACAACGATCTTATTAATCCGTTTAAAATCTGATTCTTGCTCTTGGGCGCTTTTTAGTGTTTCGTAATTCTTTTCCAACATCATTTTCCGGCAGAGCACATGCGAGATGATGGTAGCGCCTGGAAAAAAGTAATTTCCAAACGTATGATCAGCATGATATATCGTGTTGATAATATATCGAACCTGGACACCAAGATTTTCTTCAATGAAAGCACGCATCTCAAGTGTTTCATCTGGCACCACCAGCGAATCCACAAGAATCGCCCAATTAGGACCAATAATCGCGCCGGCAGTTACCTGCGCGTAGATCTCACTTTGAAACCAATACACATTATTTGCTATTCGTTCTCTTATCATTCAGTCTCTCATTTATAAAAATTGTTAAAATCACTCGTTATTAATAGCATAGATGGAAACAAAAGTCAAAATTTTACCTTTTTTTTCTAAAATCCTCATAAAAACAACCCGCTTTNTGGCAATTTCTCGATCTTTCTCCGAAATCAGCTAAANNCACAAATTGAAAGCAGCAGTCTTTTATGGTAAGATACCGCAAACGTTAACAATCGTTTAGACTCATCCAGAGAGGCAGAGGGACCGGCCCCGAGAAGCCTCGGCAACCACATTTATGCTGGTGCCAAATCCGGCAGAATCCTAAACAGGATCTGGAAGATGAGGGAATAGAAAATATTGCCTCTCTTACCAGAGAGGTTTTTTAATGAAATTGAAAAGAAAAGCGTATGCAAAATAAATACCAGCAATATCTTTCTCACCTAAATGATCATGTGATCATCTTTGACGGCGCGATGGGAACCAGCCTCCAGAAAATGCACCTTACCGCCAAGCATTTTGGCGGAGAAAAATATACCGGGTGTAACGACTATCTTAATATTACCTATCCACAAGCTGTTGAGTCAGTACACCGCTCATTTCTCGAAGCGGGTGTAGATGTGATCGAAACCAATACTTTCCGCTCCAACCGCATGACGTTGTCGGAATTTGGTCTGGCGCATAAAACAGAGGAGATCAATGTTAGAGGTGCACAGCTCGCCAGAAAAATTGCTGACGCGTTCACTGACAAGGGGCACATCAGGTTTGTGGCAGGTTCTATGGGACCCAGCGGAAAATTGCTTTCACTTCAAATTGACGTGGAAGACGAGCAATCAATCTCATTCGATAAAATTCGCGATGTTTACCAACAGCAAGCACAGAGCCTGATTGAAGGTGGTGTTGACCTATTACTGATAGAAACCGCCCAAGACATTTTGGAAGTAAAAGCTGTGATCCTCGGCATTCACGACGCATTCGAAAAAAGCGGTGTGATTTTACCGATCCAGGCACAGGTGACACTTGACACAAATGGCCATATGCTAATGGGGACTGATATCGAAGCTGTCCTGACCATATTAGAAGGAATGGCGATAGATATCATCGGCCTTAATTGTTCTACGGGTCCTGCACATATGGAACCATCCATAAAATTCCTGAGCCAGCATTCCCGCCTGCCGATATCCTGCCTTCCTAACGCGGGCATACCGATCAACGAGGGCGGAGAAGCCAGATACCCTTTATCAGTAGAGGATTTTTCTGATGCCATGGCATCCTTTGTTACGAAATATCGCATCTCCACCGTTGGCGGATGCTGCGGCACTACACCTGAACATTTACGGCTGCTGGTTAATCAAATTGGCAAGAAACCCCGNGTTAAAAGAGATATTAAAGTTCAACCAGCTCTCTCCTCCGCTTTCCATGCAGTCCATCTCAANCAGAAACCTGCTCCTTTCCTGATCGGTGAACGGTTAAACACGCAAGGAAGCCGCGCGTTCAAGCGGTTGATGCTGGCAAATGACTTTGAAAGCGCGATCGAATTAGGAAGAAAACAATTNGCAGGCGGCGCGCATGCTCTCGATATATGCACCGCCCTGACCGAGGATGTGAACGAAGCATGGCGCACCGGAGAGCTTGTTAGNTTATTGGCCAGCCAGATCGACTTGCCCTTAGTGATCGACAGCACTGACNCAGACGTCATGTTAACAGCGCTTAAATTNGCACCCGGCCGATGTTTGATAAATTCCATTAACCTGGAAAATGGCGAGGAAAAAGCAAAGCAGATACTTTCACTTGCGAAACGTTTCAATGCAGCAGTGATCGCATTAACCATAGATGAAAAAGGGATGGCTTCTACATCCAAGAAGAAATTAGAGATTGCCCAAAGGATATATCACCTCGCTGTTGATGAATGCGCCCTGAACCCTCAAGCTATTGTTTTTGATCCCTTGACTTTCACACTCGCAAGCGGAAGCCAGGAGACCGCTGACGCAGGTAACCAAACGCTGGAAGGAATCAGATTAATCACACAGCATCTACCCCACTCTTATTCGGTATTGGGCGTTAGTAACATTTCTTTTGGTCTAAGCGCAGAGGCACGGAAAGCACTCAACAGTGTGTTTCTTAACCACGCGGTGAAAGCGGGTTTGGACATGGCGATTCTGAATCCAACCCAGATCACAGCTTATACAGCAATCTCGAGTAAAACCAGAAAGCTGGCTGAAGACCTGATCTTTAACCAAGATCCAGGTGCCCTGGAAAAATACATCGAACATTTTCAGTCTGATATAAGCAGTGCAATGAAAAAAGAAGCGTATCAGATCGAAAACCTTCCCATTAAAGAAAAGATCAGCCGTCACATCCTTCTCCGGGATCGCAGCCATTTGAAAGAGGATATCGATACTT
>JGI24724J26744_10000691_pt1 | contig 23995 bp, 16 predicted proteins | sample Cruoilmetagenom7_FD_26744 | JGI IMG/M metagenome (IMG submission 26744) | reverse complement strand
TCATCACACGTTATTTTGATAAAAAAATAATTGTACTGAAAACATGTGATTCTGTAAAAATTGGAGTTGAGGCTATTAATCAATTACAACCAGATATAGTTTTTTTAGATATTCAAATGCCCAAGGAAAATGGCTTTGAGCTATTCAAACATTTTGATAATATAAATTTTGAGGTAGTATTCACTACAGCACATAAAAACTATGCTATTGACGCTATTAAACATGCGGCATTTGATTATTTACTTAAACCTATCAATCATATTGATTTATTAAGCACCGTCAGACGATTTGAAGCCAATAGAGACAATTTAAAACGTCAAGAACGAATCTCTTTATTGTTAGAAAATTTAAGTTCAGAAAATGATTCTTTTAACAAAATAGCATTGCCTACTCAAAATGGGTATGAGTTGCAAAGGTTGAATCATATAATTTATTGTCAGTCCGATAGTAATTATTGTAAAATTAAATGTGTTGATGGTAAAGAATTTTATCTCGCAAAAACTTTAAAGTTTGTTGAAAACCTTATTAACAATCAATTGTTTTTCAGAATCCATAAATCATATTTGGTGAATTTAAATTTTGTGAAAAAATTCGATAAAATTGACTCACTACACATTACGCTAACTGATGGTGAGCAGTTACCTGTTTCCGTCAGAAAAAAAGAATCCTTTTTAAATGTTATTTTACATAAAAACTAAATTCTTACTATTATCAATGTTTTTGAGTGCTTTTATAGGCTATACTCAAATACATCCTTCTATGCAAATTTCCATCACCAACGGTTTACCTAACAATCAAATAGAATCAATATTTAAGGACTCTCGTGGTATTTTATGGGTTGGAACCCAAAATGGATTATCAAAAATTGAAAATGATAACATCACCAATTTCTATGTAGAAGATGGCTTATGCCATAATGCTATTTGGGATATAGTAGAAGACTTAAAAGGGAATTTATGGTTTGGAACTTATGGTGGCGGAATTGCTAAATATGATGGCAAGCGTTTTACAACAATTGGTAGTAATAAAGGGCTGGATTCAAGCCATGTTAGAAAAATATTTATTTACAAAAACAAATTGCTGGTTGGAACAGAAAAAGGATTATATATAATAGACCTCAACACCGAAAAAGTCCTTGAATTAGAAACCAACCATGATAGATTCCAAATAATGGACTTTCTTTTATATAAAGACGAGGTGTATTTTGCTACTTATCGTTCAGGTGTATTCAAGTTTTCATCTGATTTTGGAAGTGTTGAAAATGTTAGAAAAGTTGATGTTAATAGGTCTCCTATATTCTCATTATTTCTTGATGATAGCAAGTTATATTTAGGAAATGATGCAAATGGTACTTCTAATAGGCTATTGTCAAAAGTTGGAGCTATAGATAATTATGATATTGACAAATTTATTGCTGGTCAACCTTATAGCAACACATTTGGAAAATCTATTATATGGGATTACGCTAAAGATAGTAAAGACAACATTTATTGTGCTGGTTGGGGTGTCCATTCTAACAATGGTGGTTTATTTAAAATTGAAAACGATAGGTTTATTAATATGTCAAACGCCTTTGGTGTTGATAGTTATCAAATAAGATGTTTGTATTTTGATAAACCATTTAATAGACTATTTGTTGGTACGTTAGATAAAGGTCTGTATGTTGTTGATTTGAATAATAACATTGTCTTTAACAAAACAGAAAATCAAATTATTTCTGATATTGAAATTATTAATGAAAATTTAGTTTTTCTACACCAACATGGTCTTACAATCAATCGTGAAAATGATTCAACAACAATAAAATCTACAACTTTCCTCGAGGTTCTTAAATCGTTTTATAAGCAAGAATCTAAATCTCATTTTCAGGCTTTGACAACCAAAGGGTCAGACGAAAATTTAGTTTTTTACAAATTGTTAATTAAAAAGAATAGTATTTGGGTAAGTACAAATTTTGGTTTATTTCAAGTAAATATAGATACTAAAAATATTACATTTTATGCCACAAAACCTAGAGCATTTGCTTTTAACAATCAATATGATTTAATTAGTCCAGTTCAATTTGGCGGAATTGTTATTTATAAAGATGTTGAAAACAATCCAATTCATTATGATGCCCCAGAAAAGAACAAGTTTACTTTATTTAATAGTAATGATGTCAATTCACCACGTCAAATAACATCATTAGCTAAAGCTAATAATAAACTCTATTTAGCATCTCCAGTTAATGGACTATTCTCTTATGATTATACAAAATTTGTATCATTAAATAATTCTGGGAAGTTTACAGAAAAAGAGATTAATCATCTAGCTATTTCAAAAGTTTCGAATAAATTAATTGCTGCATCAAATTCAGGAAATATTTATGTCTCTGATATAAGCACTGATTTTAAGCTACTTAAAACAATTGAAAGAAATGAATATATAGGTAACTCTATTTTATTTCTTGAAACTTATAAAAACTCTTTGTTGGTTGGTACGGAAAGTGGGCTCAATATTTTTAGAGATGAAAAATTTCAATTTGTAGATTCTGAACAAGGTTTGGAAATGATTAATTTTTCTTCGGCAAAAGTTTTAGGTAGTACATTATATGTTGGAATTACAAATGGATACTATAAATTAGATTTAGATGCTATTATATATCAAGATACTAATCAAATTACATTACAATTAACAGACGTTTTGGTTAATCATGTTAACCATCTTACAGAAGATAATATTTGGTTTAAGCAAAAAAGTAATAACCTAAAATTACCTTATAATCAAAACACGTTAGACCTTTATTTTAAAAGCTCGAACCAGTCTTATCCTAAAAAATTATTATATAGTTACCAAGTACAAAACCTCGATAGTACTTGGAGTAAAATTTCTAATGCAACCAATATAAATTTGCCATATTTACCCAATGGTTCTTTTGATGTTCGTGTAAAAACCCGAGATTTAAACTCTGGAGCAGTTTCCGTTTCGAAGTTAGCAAGCATCACCATTCTTCCACCCTTTTGGAAAACATGGTGGTTTATTACTATACTCATTGCTTTCTTGATTTTTATCATGTATATCGCACACAAGAAACGTATTTCATTTATTAAAAACAGAGAGTATAAAAAAGCGAAAATTCAAAAACGTTTGATAGAAACACAACTTGAAGCTTTACAATCTCAAATGAATCCTCATTTTACATTTAATGCTTTAAATTCTATTCAAAATTATATAATTGATAACGATGTTGATAATGCTTTAATGTACTTATCTGAATTTGCAAAACTTATTAGAAAAACGCTTGATAATTCATCACAACCATTAATATCTTTAGAAGAAGAAATAGAATATTTGAAATCTTATGCGGCATTAGAGAACATGCGATTTAATAATAAAGTGGAGGTTACCATTGATTATGATGATATAGATATACATGATATAGAACTCCCTCCGATGCTCATTCAACCTTTTGTTGAGAATGCTTTTGTACATGCGTTTGATAAAACTATCAACAATCCCACTTTGCAAATTACATTTTCCATTGCAAACCAGTTTTTAGTTTGCACTGTTGCAGATAATGGCATTGGAATAAACAAAACAGAACCTAGACAATTACATGAGTCAAAAGGATTGAAACTCGTTACAGAGCGATTAGAATTACTAAAAACCTCAACACAGGTATTTTACGCCATCTCATTTGAGAAAGTAAATGGAACAACAATCACGCTTCAAATTGAATTGATTTAACCTTACTAATAATAACTGATTTAAATCGTTAGCTGTTGAATTAATTACGAAAACTAATTGGGTGTTTTAACAAAGTAAAAATAAAATAGTTTTATAATAAAGAATCACAATTAAACTATTCTAAAATGAAAGCTATTTTTATAATTGCAATTTTTACTTATTCAACTAATGTACTTGCTCAAGTTCCAAATTACGTTCCCACAGATGGTCTTGTTGGGTTTTGGTCATTTAGTGGTAATGCTAATGATGAAAGCGGAAATGGGTTAGATGGAACTGTAACAGGAGCGACTCTAACCACTGATAGAAATGGAGATACAGGTGGAGCATATTTATTTAACCCATCAATAACTAGTTCAATAATTATAGATACTGAATCAATCACTGGTCCTAGTTTAGATAATGACTTTAGTATTATGATGTGGGTTAAAGCTAATCGTGAAGTAAATATGGTTTCAGAGAGTATTGTGTGCCCTGTCGCTGTAACTGTTCCTATGGCAAATTCTAATCAGAATTGGGCATTAAGACCTGGTAATTTTGGTGCTGATTTAGGTGTTGGTTTTTCAATAGGTACGAATGGTGTTATGGTTGCTAATCATGCTACTAATATCCTAATCAATAGAGTAAGCAATTCATTTAGTAGAAACGATTTTGTAAATGTTGTTATAACACACTCAAATAACAATGTTTACCTATATATTGATGGAATGCTTGTAAATTCGATTACAAACTATTGTTCTGATGCTTTAAAAAAATTAACTTCCAATATAGCTTTAGGTGCATCTTTATATTCTCCAAATTTCTCTGGAGTAATTGATGATTTTGGTATTTGGAATCGAGCTTTAACTCAAGTTGAAGTAAGTGCAATATATAATGAAAATAGCGCTTCCATTTGCAAAAAAATAAGTTTTACTAGATTATTAGATGAGAATGATGACCCATTAGTAGTGGAGGTAAGTACAGATGAGTGGCACTATTTAGCGTTTACTAAAGCAGATGATTTAAGTGGGAAAATATTTTTGGATGGAAATTTAGTTGGGTCAGGAAATTTTCTTGATGTTGGATATAATTATAATCAATTATATATTGGTGCTTCATTTTTCACATCTTGGGATAGTTTTTATAAAGGATGGATAGATGATTTTAGAGTCTCAAATACAGTTAGAGAAGATTCTGAAATATCAGCAAATTATCAGTCAAACACACCGTTTATAACAGATGCAAATACAATTGGTTTGTGGCATTTCGATGAAACATCTGGTAATGAATTTGGAAATTCTGTGTCATCAACTAATGGAAATTTATTTAATGGTGCAGCATTTGATTCAGGCAGGTTTTCAAATTCAGTCTATTTTGACGGCATAGATGATAGAGGTGATTGTAATATAGATATTCCAGAATCAAATATTACATTTGAAATTTGGATTAAAATTGAAGGTGAAGAGCAGTTAACAGGTCATATATTTCAAGCATATGGTCTTTTCAATACTTATCCCTATATTTTTGATGATTGTGAAACATTAGAGGTTGCTGATGAACTAATAACTCAATCAATAAAACTTTATCCAAATCCAGTTACAGATAAATTAACTATAGATTCAAAAACGCTGATAACAAAAGTTGACATTTACTCAATCAATGGAAAAAAAGTGAGAGAAATAAATTCTAATTTTAATAATATCTCGACTGACAATCTTGTGGTTGGTGTATACATCGTTAAAATTCATTCTGAAAATGGTTTTGTTATAAAAAAGTTGATTAAAAAGTAGAATCTATTATATAACAGTTATACACGTTATTAGGCTTTTTTCATTGACCATAACCACTTGCCAAAATTAATAATTACAAGGAATATTATAGTTGTCAATGTAAAGATTAATTGAATAATCAATCCAATCACAGCTAAATCGTCACTAATTGATGAAGGCTTATATTTTTTTTCAGCACTTTTGAATGCTTTGTGCCAATGTTCTGCTTCCAAATCATATTTTAACCTTGTCGAGGATGAGTTGTCATTCAGTCTCCATGTATATTCTCTGTTATTTTTCATATTGTTCTATTGTTAGTTGTGATAAAATATTTTCGTGTGCTTGGTCAATTACTTCGTTACCATAAGCATCTAAATAGATTCCTGTAACATGATTACCATAAGAATGGCCTAGGGCTTCAGCTATAAGGTCTTTACTGTAGCCCTCTTTTTTTGCAGTTTGTGCCCAACTATATCTGGCCACATAGGTTGTTAATGGAATTGGAAGCTCTGCTTTTTTACCTATTTGTTTTAGATATCGATTCACAGATTTCAACGCAATTTTGGCTTGAAGCCTTGTTTTTGATTGTCTTTTCCCTTCAAGATGAAATTGAGGTAATACGTATTCAGAGTTTACATCATTATATTTTTTAATTAGTTTTTTTGCTAACGGTGTTAGCTTAACACTATAAAGTTTACCCGTTTTTAATCTGGTATAGATAACTCTATTATTAATGATGTTTTCTTTTTTTAAAAAAGCTAAATCCATGAAAGAAATTCCAATTAGAGAAAAAATCAATAAAAAGATGTCTCTTGAATGTCTCTGATTTTCGTTTAATTTATCAAGTGAGTTGATGTCATTTATATCCTGAATATCAATCGCTCTTGAAATGGTCTTAACTGTCTTAATTTGATATTTCTTAAATGGATAGTTTTGTGAATCATAAACATCTTCTTTTATTGCCAAATTTAGTATTGCTCTTAACGCTCTTAAATAAACTGCTATACTGTTTTTACTAATTCCTTCAACCGATAAGTGATTAACAAACTTTTTAATGAGTTTATAACTAATTTGATTGAGAGTCAGAGATTTTCCAGTAAAACCTATTAATCTATTTGAAGCTGTTCTGTAAGATTCAGCATTTCCAAACCTACTTTGTTCGTTTAAAGAATTTATTTGTTGCTCTACGAATGATGTAAACTTAATTGGTTTGTTCTCATCTTTATTAAGCAACTTCTCTTTAAGGTTAATAAGGTTTAGAACCTTTTCTTCTTTCACTATCTTAATCAAACGAAGTTCATGGTTTGATTGCACTTTTCTTAATTCTATATTAAGCTGTTTACTGTTTGGATGTACAGATTTTATTTTTAACCGTTTTGAATCCCATTCATTTTTAAACAGTTTTATTCCGAGATGAATTGAAGTACTTTTCTTGTTACTTGTTAATCGAAATATAAGTGGATGACTTCCGTCACCATATTTTCTTCTTTTGTCTAATGTTAATTTCAGCGTAGCCATAATTTGTGATTTGGCTAAAACTATTCGTGCAAGTTTTATGCAAGTTGAATAAAGTAAAGTAGCGTTTTGATATAATCTACATTTTGCAGACTTTCAACCGGTCCCATAGCTCAGTTGGTTAGAGCACCTGACTTAACTGTACAAAAAAGCCTATTACACATTGTAACAGGCTTTCAATTTAGTGGTCCCACTTGGGCTCGAACCAAGGACCACCTGATTATGAGTCAGGTGCTCTAACCAACTGAGCTATGGGACCAATTAACATTGCTGCTAATTTTTCTCTTATTTAAAAGAGTGTGCAATATTACTACATATTTTCAAAGGCTGCAAGATTTTTTATTCCTTTATCTCTTGACACAACTCGATAAGAACNCCGTTTGTAGATTTTGGATGTAAAAAGGCTACCAATTTATTATCTGCTCCTTTTTTTGGTGTTTCGTTTAAAACTATAAAACCCTCACATTTCAATCTTTGAATTTCTTCTTCAATATCTAATACATCAAAAGCTATATGGTGAATACCTTCTCCTTTTTTTTCAATAAACTTCGCAATTGGACTATTGGCATTTGTGGCTTCCAATAATTCAATTTTATTTTCTCCTACTTGAAAAAAAGACGTATTAACACCTTCACTTAACACTTCTTCAGTTTTATAATGTGGTTTTCCAAATAACTTGGAAAACAAATCGTTAGATTCTTTTAAGTTTTTAACAGCAATCCCTATATGTTCTATCTTGTTCATTTTTATTCTTTAATAGTAAGTTACGAATTTTGACATCAAAAGTAATATAATCTTTAAATATCGTTATTTTTGCATCACGAAACCCCTTAATAGGTTTTAATAATAAAAGTTTAGATTCTTTTTAAAAGTTAAGAATTAAATACTTTTTAAATAATTAATAGTTTGGAAGAGGAAAGTCAAAGACAAAAAAAGATAGGTTCAGTTTTACAACGAGATTTAGTAGAAGTGCTTCAAAGAGCTGCAACTCAAGGTGGCATGCATGGTATATTAATTTCAGTTTCTAAAGTAAAAGTAACTGTAGATTTATCCGTTGCAAAAGTGTATTTGAGTATTTTCCCTAATAATAAAGGAAAAGAACTTATTGAAGGCATTAAATCTAATTCGCCTTTAATTAAGCATGAATTAGCGCAGCGAACTAAACACCAATTAAGACGTATGCCTGCGCTTCAGTTTTATTTAGACGATTCCCTAGAGTATATAGATAAAATAGATAAGTCTTTAAAAGGCGAAGAAGACCCTATTAACGATCCAGACTTGTTAGGAAAACGTAAAAAATCGTAATTGAGTTTTTCGTTATACATAGCCAAACGTTATTTGCTTTCTAAAAGCTCTAACAATGCTATTAATTTTATTACTATTATTGCTGCAATTGGAGTCGTTTTAGGCTCTGCTTCGCTATTTATTGTGCTTTCAGGTTTTGCTGGCTTAAAAGATTTTACACTTCAGTTTACTACGATTATAGATCCTGATTTAAAAGCAGAAGCTTCAACAGGCAAGTCTTTTTTAATTTCTGAAGACGAGTTTTCTAAATTAAATCAACTAGAAAGTGTAGCTTATTATTCGAAAATTATAGAAGAACGAGTATTCATAACATTTGAAGATAAAAGTTATCCAAATGGTTATATAAAAGGAGTTGATGAGAATTTTAAATTTGTGAGTACTATCGACTCTGTAGTTGTTATGGGTAGTTGGTTGACTCAAAAAACAAATCAGGTTGTCTCTGGTTGGGGAATTGCAAACACCTTGTCTTTTGGCGTTTTAGATTATGGAAAACGCGTAAATATTTATGTTCCGAAACCTGGAAAAGGGCAAATAACATCTGCCAAACAAGCTTTCAACANCTTTAATGCTGTTAGTGTTGGTGTTTTTGATGTGAACGAAAATTTAAACGACAAATACATTTATGCGCCTATAGATATGGCTAGAGCGCTTCTTAATTATAAGGGAAATGAAGTTAGTTCTATTGAATTTAAACTGAAAGAGAACGTTAGCGAAGAGCAAGCAAGAAAAGAAATCACTTCTGTTTTAGGTGGTAAAATAACCTTGAAAAACAGTACGCAATTAAACGATGCACTTTACAAGATGTTAAATACTGAAAATTTAGCAGTGTATTTAATTTTTACTCTGGTTTTAATAATTGCTTTATTTAATGTGATTGGCTCCATAATTATGATGATTTTGGATAAAAAGAACACCTTAAAAACACTTTATAATCTTGGTGCAACTATCCCNAATATTCGAAAGATATTTTTTCTTCAAGGAAGTTTAATGTCTATAGTTGGAGGCATAATTGGCTTGATTTTAGGTTGTGTAATTGTTTGGCTTCAAAAAACGTTTTCATTGGTTTTGATTACACCTTCCTTACCTTATCCTGTAACATTAAAAGGCGAAAATTTAATCATCGTGTTTATTACTATTTCTGTATTAGGTGTTATTGCTTCAAAAATAGCTTCGGNTCGGATTTCTAAAAATCTGGTAGAAAATTAAACCACTTTAAATAAAACTTGATTCTTGTTTGTTGTAGGAATGAGTATTACAAAACAAACTGATAGTCGGAAAAAACATCTAAAACCTCATCGAAAGCAGCGAATACATCTTTAGAGTCGTCGCTAGTTACCATTTTCATTCTGTATTCCTTAAAGTTTGGAATCCCTTTAAAATAATTCGTGTAATGCCTTCTGGTTTCAAAGACGCCTAGGATTTCTCCCTTCCAATCTATCGCCATTTGCAAATGCCTTCTTGCAGCTTCTACGCGTTCTTCTAGAGAAACTGGANCTAGGTGTTCACCTGTATTAAAAAAGTGTTTTACTTGTTTAAAAAACCAAGGATTTCCAATTGTTGCACGACCTATCATACAACCATCTAAACCATACATATCTCGCATTTCCATAGCGCGTTCTGGTGTATTTACATCACCATTTCCAAAGACTGGAATATGCATTCTTGGATTGTTTTTTACGTCTGCAATCGGTTTCCAGTCAGCATCTCCTTTATACATTTGTGCNCGTGTTCTACCATGAATAGATATGGCAGCACAACCAACATCTTGAAGTCTTTCAGCAACCTCAACAATTTTAATGGAATCGTTATCCCAGCCCAAACGGGTTTTAACGGTTACTGGTAAATTGGTGCGTTTTACCATTTCGGCAGTTAGCTGCTCCATTAAACANATATCTTTTAAAATACCTGCTCCTGCACCTTTACTAACCACTTTTTTAACAGGACAACCAAAATTAATATCAATAATATCTGGATTCGATTTTTCAACAATATCAATAGTTTGAAGCATGCTATCTAAATTAGCTCCAAAAATCTGAATACCAACTGGTCGCTCTTTTTCATAGATATCCAGTTTCATAACGCTTTTAGCGGCATTACGAATAAGTCCTTCACTAGAAACAAATTCGGTGTAAACCACATCTGCTCCTTGTTCTTTGCATAAGGCACGAAAAGGCGGATCGCTAACATCTTCCATAGGAGCTAAAAGCAATGGAAAATCTGGAAGTTCTATGTTGCCTATTTTTACCAAATCTTAAAACTGAATGTTTGCTTGAATATCTTCGCCTTTTCTTTTTACTACAACTTGTGTAGAATCTCCTTGTTTAAAAGCAGATAAGGCTCTCATATAACTCATCATATCAACTACTGCACTATCGCCAAGTTTCACAACAATATCGCCTTTTTGTAAACCTGCTTTTTGTGCTGGTTTATCTTCGCTTACACCATCTACTCGCATACCTTTACCATCGAATAAGTAATCTGGAACAACTCCTAAACCAACTTTAAAACGAGGCGTTTCTTCACTTTCATTCTTAGTTTTTCTAAAAGCTAGTTTGCCACTTTTATCTAACTCTGTTATGATATCAAAAAGATAATTTGAAATAGCTTCCATACCTTCATAATTAAGCTTTTCAGTATCATCTCCAGGTCTATGGTAATCGTCATGCTGACCAGTAAAAAAGTGCAACACTGGAATATCTTGTAGATAAAAAGACGTATGATCACTTGGTCCAACACCAGATTCTTTCTCAACCAATTTAAAACCTGGATTGGTTGCAGATAACGTTTGTTTCCAACGTGGTGATGTGCCAACACCATAAACAGCTAATGTACTATCTTGCTTTAAGCGTCCAACCATATCCATATTAATCATGTAATTGGTTTTACTTATATCTAACGTAGCGTTTTTAGTAAAATAATTAGAACCTAACAAGCCCATTTCTTCGCCAGAAAAAGCCATAAACAAATAGTTATTAGATGTATTTACTTTTTTTAATTTTCCTGCCAAATCTAACATAACTGCAACACCACTTGCGTTATCGTCTGCTCCATTATGGATTTCTTTTTTACCTCTATGTAATGAGCCTTCACTTCCATAACCTAAATGGTCGTAATGCGCTCCAATTATAATGGTGTTTTCTGCTTGGTTATCTATATATCCTAAAACATTTGTTCCTGTAATGGTAGAGTCTTCAGAGGTATTTGTGTAATTAACTTCACCATGAGGCTCAGTTTTTGGTTTAAAACTAAATGTTTGATAAAAACCGTCTGTCCCTTTAGGTTGTAAGCCTATATCTTTAAAGCGTTTTACTAAATAAGCAGCCGCTTCCTTCTCTCCTTTTGTGCCAGTTTCTCTTCCTTCTAACTTATCATCTGCAAGAAATGTGACATCTTCATTAATCTTATTTACATGTTTATATTCTTGTTTACAACCAAAAAGCGATATAAAAAGAACCAGTAACGATATTTTCTTCATATTATAAATCTTATTTTTGGCAAAATTATGGAATAATTGCCATTTAATTAAACTTTAATCTATGTCTGTGTTTTTTAGATTTTTATATAGCTTGTTATTTTTACTTTTAATTGTGTCGTGCAAAAACGATAAATCATCTTCTGCTGATGCCAAATCTGGCGCCACAAAATGGGTGGATACTTTAATATATTCAGATGAAATTCATTTTAAATCTTTAAGACAAATTACGTTTGGTGGAGATAATGCTGAAGCATATTGGAGTTTCGACGATAAACAATTAGTGTTTCAGTCTAGCTATAAAGAATGGAATGTGGGTTGCGACCAGATGTTTTTAATGAATGTTGATGACACCTTTAAAGACAACATGCCTCCAATGATTAGTACTGGAAAAGGCCGAACTACTTGCGCCTATTTCTTACCAGACAACGAACATATAATCTATGCTTCTACACATTTAGGTGGTGATGATTGTCCAGAAACACCTTTACGAAAAAACGGAAAATACATTTGGCCAATTTATAATACCTACGACATTTTTGTGGCCGATTTAAAAGGCAATATTGTTAATCAACTTACTAATGAACCTGGTTATGATGCTGAACCAACGGTTTCGCCTAAAGGTGATAAGATTGTTTTCACTTCAGATAGAAGTGGAGATATTGAATTGTACACTATGAATCTGGATGGTAGCGATGTGAAACAAATAACGTTTGAATTAGGTTACGATGGTGGCGCATTCTTTTCGCCAGATGGCACAAAAATCATCTTTCGTTCTTCCAGACCTAAAACTGAAGAAGAGATTAAAGAATATAAAGATTTGTTAGCTGAAGGCTTAGTGCAGCCTACAGAAATGGAATTATATATCTGTAATGCTGATGGTAGCGAATTACGTCAATTAACCAATTTAGGAAATGCTAATTGGAGTCCGTTTTTTCATCCTTCTGGTGAAAAGATTTTATTCTCTTCAAACTTTGAGTCTGAGCGTGGCTTTCCTTTTAATTTATATATGATAGGTTTAGATGGTAAAAACCTAGAACGCGTAACACATAGCGATACATTTGATGCGTTTCCTGTTTTTTCAAACGATGGAAAAAAATTGATATTCTCTTCCAATAGAAATAATGGTGGAGGACATGATACGAACTTGTTTATTGCAGAGTGGCAGGACTAGAAGGATTGACGTTCTGAAATATCTATCTACTGATACGAAAATTGCGAAATGGCAAGATTAAGAAATTAATCTCTTTCTTTTATTCGGTCTCTTTCTTTAACTGCTTTTTGACGCTCGTTAGTTTTTAATATGGTATTACCAAATTTATACCTAAAACCAAATTTAATGTATCTATTATCTAAATCGGTATGGTTATAACTACGCTGATTTAAATATTCTGTTGTAGTTTCAAAATCACCTAAATTAAACAGGTCTGCAGCGCTTAAAGAAATAACAGCTTTTTTCTTTAAGATAGTTTTAGAGATAGATAATTCAGACTCTAATCTTGATCCAACATCCCTGAAACCTTGTAAAACTTGAGATTGATAGATAAATGTTAGGTTTACAGATAAACTACGGTCTTCTAAAAAAGAGAAATCATTACTCAGGACACTATAGTTAGACCATTGATCTGCTTCAATAAAACCATTATCTGTATTTTTTTCTTCTTGTGAATTATAGAAAGACGTTACAGCATAAACAAACCAAGAATCTGTTATATTAAAATACGAAACAACATCAAAACCAAACTCTATAGATTTATCGATGTTAACTGGAGCATATACTATTTGATTGGTTAAATTGTTTTGAAGTGGAAGCTCTATCACATTATCCTTTTTATTGATATAATACGCTTCTAAAGTTAAAAAGTAAGTTACTGAAGAGCCAATAGTATAATGATCTTTATACGTTGGTTTTAAATTTGGATTTCCAACAACCAGAGTATTGTCGTTTAAGAAAAAAGTAAAGGGATTTAAATCTTTATAATTTGGTCTTTGAATGCTTCGTTTATAATTAGCATAAAAACTAAGCACATCTCCTGCTTGATAACTAATACTACCTGTAGGAAACCAATCTAAATAGCTTTGTTTGTTTGTTTGGTTATTTGTTATTGAGGTTCCTTTAATGTCTGTTTGCTCCATACGCAAACCTGCATTAATACTCAACTTTTCCCATGATTTATCATAGTTTGAATATGCTGCAAAAACATTTTCGTTATATTCAAAAGCGCTTGAATTTGCCGTATTAAAAACCTCTTCATTCGTGTTAAAATCATAATCATAACGAGCGATATCACTTTCAGATTGAATGTTTGAATATTTTGCTCCAGTATCAAAATTCGAAGTCTCATTAATTGGAAGTTTATAATCTAATTGAGTTGTAACAATCTGAGTTTTTTGATTGGCATCTGTATTAAAAGCAGTAGGTCCAATAAAATTATTATTCTGATCGTAATAGTTACTTGAAGATTCTTGGAACCTGTTGTAATCGTAAATAGTAAAATGACTATTAAAAGCCAAGCTGCTTTTNGTAAATTGATGTATATAATCTAAATCGAATCCTAAATTGTATTTATCATCGTTAGAGAGATTATCTGCTTCAAAACGAGATTGAAAATCATTATTAGCATCAAAGATGTCTGTATTATTATCTAGTTTATACTTAAAATAAGGTGTCCATAACATATTAGAAGAGACGCTTAATGTGTTGTTTTCGTTTAATAGAAAATCGACATTAAAATTCAAGCTATGAGACTTTGTCCAGGTGTTTCTATTTATAGTTGATTTCCAAACTTCATCAATTTGATTATTAGTATCAAAATAATAAACACCNTCCTCGTTATCTCTATTTATTTTATCGCTTGTGTAATTATAATTAGCAAATACATTTATTTTATCTGTTTTAAAATAATTAATCATTCCTAAGTTATATCTAGGAAAAACACCTTGAGTATAATTTGCCGAAACGCTTCCTCTGTATCCAGTTACCATGTTTTTACTCATTATAATATTTAAAACCACACCGCTTTCAGCATCATAACTTGCCGAAGGATTTGTAATAACCTCAACCGTCTTAATAGCATTTGCAGGTGAGCTTTCTAAAAGTTGCAATAATTCGTCGGTAGATAGTTGCACTTTTCTGTTATTAATATAAACCNTTGGTGCAGATCCTTTTACCATTATTTGTCCATCTAAAACCAAGACTCCAGGTGTGCTTTTTAAAACTTGAAGTAGGCTTCCTTCAGAAAGAGCTGTTTTTTCTACTCCAAAGACTAACTTATCTGCCTCCTTTTTAATAGTTGGTTTATTAACAACTATGCTTACTTCATCTAAAGCTTCTTTGCTCTCTTTTAGAGTAATATCTCCAAGATGGAGATCTTCAGTAGAAACTTGAATAGATGTATTATAATCAGTGTATCCTATAAAGCTGATTTTTAGAANATAGTTATCAACTTTGACATTTTTAATCTCAAAAAAACCTTTATCGTTAGTAGAGGTGCCTTTAATGACTGTAGAATCTTTGGCAGATAATAACACAGCATTAGCAAAATAAATCGGGTTCTTATCTATATCCTTAACGGTTCCGGTTATAGATGTATCCTGGCTTAATACTGAAAAAGGCAGTAAAAAGACAAAAAATAAACAGAAGACATTTTGTTTTAAATTCATAAGCTTATTTGGGGCTACAATATAAAAATAGTTTTGAATTTATTTTTACGGAAATACCGTAAATAAAATTATTTCATTTAGTTAGTTATTAACATTTAAAGCTATTTTAAAACAATTATATTTGCAAATTAGTTTTTTAGCTAGGAATTAGATTTTATGAAGCACATTAGAAACTTTTGTATTATAGCGCATATTGACCATGGTAAAAGCACCTTGGCAGATAGGTTATTAGATTTTACTGGATCAGTTACTGAACGCGAAAAAAAAGAACAACTACTAGATAGTATGGACTTAGAGCGTGAACGAGGTATTACTATCAAGTCGCATGCTATACAAATGGAATATACCTATAAAGGTGAACAATATGTTCTAAATTTAATAGATACTCCTGGTCACGTAGATTTTAGTTACGAAGTATCAAGATCTATTGCTGCTTGTGAAGGTGCTTTACTAATTNTTGATGCTGCGCAAAGCATCCAAGCGCAAACGATATCTAATCTTTACCTGGCTTTAGAAAATGATTTAGAAATTATTCCTGTCCTTAATAAAGTAGATCTACCAAGTGCAAATCCAGAAGAAGTTACAGACGATATTGTCGATTTATTAGGCTGCGATCCTGAAGAAATTATTCACGCAAGTGGGAAAACTGGTTTTGGTGTTGATAAAATTTTAGAAGCTATTATAGAACGTGTACCTGCTCCAATAGGTAATCCAGATGAACCTTTACAGGCTTTNATTTTCGATTCAGTTTACAATCCGTTTCGTGGTGTAGAGACTTATTTTAGAGTTATTAATGGAACTATTACGAAAGGGCAAAACATCAAGTTTATTGCAACAGGTAAAAACTATTTTGCGGATGAAATTGGGACATTAAAACTTAAGCAATTTCCAAGAAAAGAAATTAAAGCTGGAGATGTTGGCTATGTTATTACTGGAATAAAAGAAGCAAAGGAAGTAAAAGTTGGAGACACGCTTACTGATGCTAAAAACCCAACAACCAATGTTATTGCTGGTTTTGAAGATGTAAAACCAATGGTTTTTGCTGGTATTTACCCAGTAGATACTGAAGATTATGAGGANCTTAGAAACTCCATGGAGAAACTGCAACTAAATGATGCGTCTTTGGTTTTTACTCCTGAAAGTTCTGCTGCTTTAGGATTTGGATTTCGTTGTGGATTTCTTGGCATGTTGCACATGGAAATTATCCAAGAACGTTTAGAGCGTGAATTTGATATGACTGTTATTACAACAGTTCCTAACGTTAGTTACCATGCTTTTACTAGAAAACATCCAGAGGTTCCTGTTATTGTAAACAACCCAACNGATTTGCCAGATCCTTCTGGTCTCGATCGTGTTGAAGAGCCATATATTAAAGCTACGATTATTACTAAAGCAGACTTTGTTGGAAACGTCATGTCTTTATGTATTGAAAAACGTGGAATGATTACCAATCAAACGTATTTAACTACAGAAAGAGTTGAAATGAATTTCGATATGCCTTTAGCTGAAATTGTTTTCGATTTTTATGATAGATTAAAAACGGTTTCTAAAGGTTATGCTTCTTTCGATTACCATCCAATTGGTATGCAAACTTCTAAATTAGTTCGTGTAGATATTCTTTTAAATTCGCAACCCGTTGATGCGCTTTCGGCTTTAATTCATGCAGATAATGCTCACAACATTGGTAAAAAAATGTGTGAAAAGTTAAAAGAATTAATTCCGCGTCAGCAATTCGATATTCCTATTCAAGCTGCTATTGGAGCAAAAATTATTGCTCGTGAAACTATTAAAGCGCTTCGTAAAGATGTTACTGCGAAATGTTATGGTGGAGATATTTCTAGAAAACGTAAACTTCTTGAAAAACAAAAGAAAGGTAAAAAACGTATGCGTCAAGTTGGAAATGTTGAAATCCCTCAACAAGCATTCATGGCAGTTTTAAAATTGAATGACTAGTTGTTTTATTTAGAATTATATTTTTTCTAAATCGAAAGGTTTNCCTAAGTAAACAAGTTTAAAATCCTTACCTATTTTTTCTATTGATGTATTGTAAGAAGATATAATATGTAATTCGTCATCTTCATCTTTAATAAATAATGGGATAATGTCTTTATCCTTATTAGTAATCTCGATTAAGTCTTTGTAATGCGCTTCGTCTTTTATTTCAATTTCTTGAATAGAAGGATATTTTCTCGTAACCTCAGTAAGCGTATTATAATCGTCTGTATGAGAAAATAAGCCTTCTTTTGGATTGTTTTCTGAATCCTTCATCTCTTCAGTAGAAACCAGCCTAAAAGAGCCATTTTCACCAAATTGTTTACTAAATTTATTTATGGCATATTTATTAATATCTGAACTTCCTGTTAATGCCATTAAATACCCAATATCGTTAAGTTCTATATTATCCAACAACGTNTCTGAATAAATATTAGTGCTTAATGCTTCAAGACCTAATTCTTTAGCTTGCTTAATATTGGTCAAATTACTATCTATTAAAACAACGTGTCTTCCATGAGACTCAAGGTAGTGACCTATTAATCTAGAGACTTTAGATGCTCCAACAATTAAGATACCTTCAGATTTATTTAAAAACACACCTACCATTTTTGCAAACACTCTGGCGGTTGTAGCATTTAATAAAACAGTTCCAAGAACTATCATAAACACTAAAGGCGTAATATATTCTGCTCCAGGAACGCCATCTTTAGCAAGTTTTAAACCAAACAACGAAGCAATACCAGCAGCAACAATACCACGTGGCCCAACCCAACTAATAAAGAGCTTTTCATTTAACTTTAAACTGGATCCTTGTGCGCTTAAAAAGACACCAAGTGGTCTAAGTATAAAAACCACTACAGCAAATAGAATGGCTGTGTTCCAGTTATAAATTAAAAGCAATTCATCAAAATTAATNTTAGCTGCTAAAAGAATAAATAATATAGAAATTAATAAGACACTTAAAGATTCTTTAAAGTATAATAACTCTTTTAAATAAGGTGAATTAGAGTTTCCTAATACCATTCCCATAACTACAACCGCTAGTAAACCAGATTCATGGGCAAACTCATCTGCTAAAATAAAAACACCAAGTACTGCGGCTAAGGCAAACACATTCATTAAATAATGTGGCACCCATTTCTTGTTAATGATAAAATTAAGTGCATGTGCAAAAGTAAAACCAAAGGTTGAACCAAAAAGAACAATTTTACCAAACTCGATAAATGCAGTTTTTGTGTATTCTCCACCTGCATCAACACTAATAAACTCAAAAACTAATACAGCGACCAATGCGCCAATTGGGTCGATTAAAATACCTTCCCATTTTAAGACAGCTGAGACATCTTTTTTTAGAGGAATATTTCGTAAAATAGGAGTAATAACTGTAGGTCCTGTAACAATAATTAAAGCTGAAAACAAAAAAGAAATTTCCCAACTTAAGTAAAAAATATAATGTGCTGCAACTGAAGCGCCAAAAAAAGTTACAATAGAACCTATAGTTATTAACTTAGTAATGGCTGGAGCCACATTTTTAATTTCACCCATTTTTAAGGTTAAACCCCCTTCAAAAAGGACAATGCTAATAGCAAGAGACACAAAATAAAATAAACTCTCACCAGGAAATAAACCCTCTTCCCCATTCCAAATTGGCTCAATCCATTTAGTGCCATCTGTACTCAAAAATTCAGCTGCAATAGGACCAACTAATAGGCCAATTAAAATTAAGGGTAAGATTGCTGGAATTTTAAGTTTCCAAGCAACCCATTGAGCAAGTATTCCTAAAATTATAATTCCTCCTAATTCTATCATGCTTTAATTTTTGTTAAAACTACTATTAAATATAGACATTTAAGTTTTAGTACAATTATTTTTTAAAAAAATACTATCTTTCAAATCCTTATAAATTTGATAATAAAATTTGTCTTTTAAACCGTTTAAAACTGTAGGTATTGGTGTTACGTTTTCACCTAATCTTAAAGCTAATGTTTATGAAGCTTCTAGGCTCTCTTTAATGTTTAACTCTAAGCTTATACTCATCCATGTAGGAGAGGAAACTCAAGAAAAAAAAGATACATTTACAACTATTTTATCCCCTTTTTTAAATCAAAATCTATCAGTAGAAATTATTTTCAAAGTTGGAAACCCTGTTGATGTTATTTTAACTGTATCACAAAATAAAAACGTTGATTTATTAATATTAGGTGCGCTAAAGAAAGAAAAAATAGTAAATTATTATTTAGGATCAATTGCAAGAAAAATTACACGGCAATCAACATGTTCGGTTCTTTTATTAATCAACCCTTCAGTTGAAAGAATCCCTTGTCAACATATAGTTGTTAATGGTTTAAAAGATCCCAAAACAGAACAAACTATTGAGTCTGCTTTTTATATATCTCATTGTTTGGGTTCTAAATTAATAACTATCGTTGAAGAAATTAAACAAGATGAAGTAGCTGTAAAGGTTGAAGATGATAAATCTTTAAGGAAAGTAACTATTTTAAAAGAACGTATAAAATTACGTGAAACCTCAAGAATAAAATCTATCATAGAGCATATTCCAAAAAAACATACTAACGCCATAACAATTAAATCGCAACCAATATTTGGAAAACAAGGCTATTCCATTGGACATTATGCACAAATATCTCGAGCNGACCTTTTGGTTATGAATGCGCCTTCAAAAATGACCCTTTGGGATCGAATTTTTCCACACGATATTGAACATATATTAGCCGAACTTCCAACAGATGTCTTAATTATTCAATGAGTCCAAAAAAACCAACAATAGTCGATTTTTTAAAGACATTGCCAAAGAATATATTTTCTGGTTTTGTGGTAAGCCTTATTGCTTTGCCTCTAGGATTAGGATTGGCTATGGCAAGCGATGCTCCTCCAATAGCTGGTATTATTGCAGCAGTAGTAGGAGGGCTTATGGTGTCTGTCTTAGGTGGAAGTCATGTAACAATAACAGGTCCAGGAAATGGACTGGTAGGTGTTTTGTTAGTAGCCATTACAACCTTAGGTTTAGAAAGTGCTTATGCAGCAATTATATTTTCTGGTGTGTTAATGGCTATTTTAGGGTTTTTAAGATTGGGGAAATTATCCGATTTTTTTCCATCATCTGCTATTCAAGGCATGTTGGCTGCTATTGGTCTTATTATTTTAGGAAAACAATTTCATATTATGTTAGCGCATAGGATAGAAAGAGCAGATACTATTGATTATTTATTAGAAATACCATTCACCATTAACGATGCGCTACATTATGAAAAAGAAGGACTTATTTTAGCAGCTCTTGCGGGCTTAATTAGCTTCATAATCATGGTGTTTTATCCTAAAATAAGAAATAAATATTTACAGCTTATTCCTGCCCCAATGTGGATTGTAATCCTTTCTATTGCTTTTAGTTATTATTTTGAGCTATTTGCACATGAAGCTAATCCAATTGCAAAAAATTATATGATTTCTGGAATACCAGAATTTAAAGAAATTATAGCGCAATTACCAACCGTTAACTTTGGAAAAATAGGGCAATTCTCCTTTTGGTCTAGTGTACTGGCTTTGACACTTATTGCTAGTATAGAATCTTTATTAAGTATAAAAGCTGTAGATAAATTAGATCCTGAAAAAAGACGCTCTAACGTAAACAGAGATCTTAAAGCATTAGGTCTAGCGACAATTGGTAGTGGGTTTTTAGGAGGTTTAAATGTGGTTACTGTTATAGCAAGAAGCTCGGTTAATGTTAACAACAATGGAAGTAATCGGTCAGCTAATTTTTTTCATGCTATTTTTCTAATCATATTTATTGTGTTGTTTAGTTCGCAATTAACAAGAATTCCATTACCTGCTTTAATGGCTATTTTAGTGTTTACTGGTTACAAATTAGCATCTCCCGAATCCATTAAAAAAATATTTTCAATAGGCAAAGAACAGGTTATTATATTCCTAGTAACGCTTTTTGTTACTTTAAAAGTCGGTTTAATTTCTGGGATTTTATCTGGAGTTCTAATCACTATTATAATCCATATAATTATAAATAAAAGCCTTGGCTTATTTGCAAGAAACATACTCAAGCCAAATGTTTTAATGTATCAAGAAACAGATGCTGATGGAAATTATTACATAAGCGTGAAACACTTTTGTAGTTTTTTAAATTATTATAAACTAAAAAATAAATTAGATGCAGTTCAAGAAAATCAAGATGTTATCGTTGATTTTTCTTTATGTGAATTTGTAGATCATACTGTTATGGAAAACCTTAATAGTTATAGAGATCTTTTCTTAAAACGAGGTGGACATTTGGAAGTTATAGGTCTAGACATGCATGATACAGATTCTAAACATCCTTTTGCATTAAGACGATTACTTCCAGTGCCAAATATTATAAAAAACAATTTAACAAGGCGCCAGACAAGCATTGAAGAACTTGCTGAAAATTACAATTTAAAATATCTCCATAAAAAACAAAAAGAGACGCTTTTCTTAAATGATTTTATCTTTTTTAGAACAAAAAATATTAATCATATAAACAATCAGTTATTTACTAAAAATGACGTGATAAACATTTTTGATATCGAATTTTCAGAAGGTGAGTTTATTGCTAAGGAAGTGGTTAGAACCACTATGCTGCATATTTCATTAAATAAAACAATCCCTGAATTCACCTTAGATAGAGAGGGGTTTTTAGAAAAGATATATGCATTTGCAGGTTTTAAAGACGTGCCAATTCAAAATCAAGTAGATTTTTCTAATCGTTTTTATCTGTTAGGTGAAGACGAAGAAGCTATCACAAGATTCTTTAACGAGGATCTCGTTCATTTTTTTGAAAGCAATCCATATTACCATGTTGAATCCAATGGAAATGGGATACTTGTCTTTGGTAAAGAACGATTAGCAAGTATTAAAGAAATTAAAGTTTTATTTGATTTTGGTAAACGCTTAAAGCAAGTAGTTACTTCATAAAAGGAAGTCTTTTAACTTAAATCAAAATAACTAGCAGATTACTTTGTCTCATTTAAATGTTAAAAAATAGCTAATATCACGACATTATTTTCGCTAATATTACCTGTTTTAGTAATTTGCATTCCTTATGAATTTATATCCCATTGAATCTGGAAATTTTAAATTAGATGGTGGAGCCATGTTTGGTGTTGTTCCTAAATCTATATGGCAAAGAACCAATCCTGCAGATAACAATAACATGATAGATATTGCTGCTCGATGTTTATTGATTGAAGATGGAAATAGACTTATTTTAGTAGATACTGGAATGGGTAACAAACAAAACGATAAGTTTTATGGCTACTATTATCTTTGGGGAAACAACTCTATTGATAANTCATTGAAACAATTTGGGTTTCATAGAGACGACATTACAGATGTCTTTATGACGCATTTGCATTTCGACCATTGTGGTGGTTCTGTTCAATGGAATAAAGATAAAACAGGCTATGAGCCAGCGTTTAAAAACGCTCATTTTTGGAGTAATCAAGATCATTGGAATTGGGCTACAAAACCTAATAGGCGTGAAAAAGCTTCATTTCTAAAAGAAAATATTTTACCAATGGAAGAAAGTGGTCAATTAAAATTCACGTCACTTCCAGAAGTAGATTTATTAAAGAATTCAGAATTAGGCTTTGATATTTTCTTTGCAAATGGACATACAGATAAACAAATGGTTCCTATGATTAACTACAAAGGAAAAACCATTTGTTTTATGGCAGATTTATTACCAACTGCTGGTCATTTACCTATTCCATTTGTAATGGGTTACGACACAAGACCATTATTAACTTTAGATGAAAAAGAAAAATTCCTGAATTTAGCAGCAGATAATAATTATTACTTATTTTTGGANCACGATGCACATAACGAGATTATTACAGTAAAGCATACTGAAAAAGGCGTGCGACTAAATAATGTTTTTACTTGTAATGATATTTTTAACTAACACTTAATATTAAAATGAAATTACTTAAACCTTTCTTTCTTTCAGTTCTTGTAGCTACAACTTTATCTAGTTGTGGTGGTGGGGCTGATATTGTATCAACTCCTATTGAAAACATAGATTCTGTTCCTTTAAAAGTGTCAGAATTAACTGAAAACGANAAACACACTTGGGGACATTTAGATCTTGTAAAAGATACNATTCCAGGAATGAGTGTTGAAAAAGCTTATGCTGAAATAATAAAATCTAAAAAAGGGCAAACTGTTATTGTNGCAGTTATTGATTCTGGTATTGATATTGAACATGAAGATTTAAATGATGTTGCTTGGGTAAATGAAGACGAAATAGCAGGTAATGGTATTGATGACGATAAGAATGGTTATGTAGACGATATTCATGGTTGGAATTATCTAGGAGATGCTTACGATGAACAATTAGAATATGTAAGAATTCTTGCTAGTGGAGATTCAACGCATACAGAATATGCAAGAGCTCAAGCAGAATACGATAAAGAATACGAAGAGAATGTTGGTAGAAAAGCACAATACGATCAAATTTATCAGCAATTAAAAGATGCTGATGAAGTGGTTTCTAAACACTTAGGTAAAGAAGATTATACAAAAGCAG
>JGI24724J26744_10000689_pt1 | contig 24009 bp, 22 predicted proteins | sample Cruoilmetagenom7_FD_26744 | JGI IMG/M metagenome (IMG submission 26744) | reverse complement strand
TACCTGCTGAAACATCAATTTCATTTTACATTGACGGAGTTTTAGTTGCTCAATCTGAAACTCAGAATGATATTCCTGCTGGAGGAAGTGAAANTAATTCAATCGAATTATTTGTGCAAAACGCTACTCCCAATATTTTCAGTTTATTGCTTAAAGTTGATGATGACGGAACGGGAACAGGAGAAATATTCGAATTAAATGATTTTAATAATGAATTTAATATCACAGTAGAATTTGGTAGCATCCCTCCTATTTCTGAATTACCCAATATATTACTTTGCAATGAAGGCTTTGATATTGCAACTTTTAATTTAACCGAACAAGACGATTTAATTTCTTCTCATTCAGACGATATTGTAACCTATTATGAATCTGAAAATGACGCTTTAAGTAATTCAAATGTTATTGAAGATCCATATCAATTTCAAAATACAAGTAACCCACAAATTATTTATGTTCGATTAGAAAATGAAATATGTTTTACAACTTCTAGCTTCTCAATAGAAACAGAAGATTGTGACCCAATTATTTACAATGCTTCATCTCCAAATGGTGATGGTCTAAATGATCAATTTGTTATAGAAAATTTGGTAAATGTGTATGTCGATTATCAATTAACTATTTATAGTCGTCAAGGAAACCTAATATACCAAGGAGGAAATGACCAAGGGCTTTGGAATGGCATATCAAATAGAGGATTATTATTTCAAGGGAATATTGTTCCTGTAGGCACCTATTTTTATGTGTTAATACTAAATGATTCTCGATACCCCGAACCATTTACAGGTTATGTTTATATAAATTATTAGAAGAAATCATTTAATAATTACAATAATTTACTTGACAAAAAGTTATATTTTTACTGAAATTATTAAAAACCATACCCTTGAAGTATTTATACAGTCTGGCGCTATTATTTTGCCTAATTTTTTTGAGCTCATGTAGAAATGATTTTGAAAGTTCTCCAAGTACTGGAAACTTATCATTTTCACAAGACACAGTATATTTAGATACTGTATTTTCTAACATTGGTTCTAGTACAAGAAATATAAAAGTTTACAACCGAAGTGATGATGATATTATTATTCCAACAATAAATTTAGAAAGAGGAGAATCTTCTGAGTATAGGTTAAATGTTGATGGTTTGCCTGGAAAGGCATTTGAAAACATACAAATACTTGCCAATGATAGTATTTTTGTGTTTGTTGAAACCACAATTAATATTAATGATTTTCCAAATCCAAATTTTGAATTTTTATATGAAGATAAAATCTTATTTGATACAGGTGGTAACCAACAAGATGTAGACCTTGTTACTTTAGTTCAAGATGCAGTGTTTTTATACCCTCAACGATTTGACGACGGTACAACAGAAACATTAAATTTAGGTCAAGACCCTAACGATCCTGAAAATGACATATTAATTGAAGGATTTGTTTTAGAAGATTCTGAACTTAATTTTACAAATGAAAAACCTTATGTTATCTATGGCTATGCTGCTGTAGCAAACAATAAAACGATTAACTTTCAACCTGGAGCAAGAGTACATTTTCATGAAAACAGTGGGATTTTAGTTTCCGCTGGAGCAACGGTAAAGTCTAAAGGATTAGCTAGTAATGACCCTGAACTTTTAGAAAATCAGATTATTTTTGAAAGTGATAGATTAGAACCAGGTTTTTCTGAAATTCCTGGACAATGGGGCGCTTTATGGTTAACTGGTGGAAGTACCAACCATGAATTTGAATATACAACCATTAAAAATGGAACGGTAGGTATTTTTATGGAAGGACTTGATGGAACACAATCCTTATCATTAAAAAATGTACAGATCTATAACAATTCTAATATTGGATTATTAGCTAGAAATAGCTTCGTTAGAGGTGAGAATGTGGTGATAAACAATAGCGGACAAACATCAATATCTTGTTCTTTTGGAGGAGATTATGAATTTAATCATAGTACTTTTGCTAATTATTGGTCTAATGGTTTCAGATCATTCCCAGCGTTACAATTAGATAACTTTATCCAAACTGGTGAAACTACATTCGAGGTAAATCCAATGAGTGCAAGTTTTAACAATTGTATTATCTACGGAAATGAACGAAGAGAGTTTGCTATTTTTGAAAATACAGACGAATCATTTGTATTTAATTTTAAAAACTGTTTACTAAAATTTGAAGATCAATCAGGTGAGTTTGAAGATGATGAAAACTATAATTTTGAAGGACCATTTTATCCAGGAACTATTCTTAATGAAGATCCAATGTTTTTTAATACTTCATTGAATGATTTTAATATTGAGAGTGATACTTCTGGAGCAGATGGAATTGGAGATTTTAATATTAGTGTACTATTTCCTTCCGATATTAATGGTAATCTAAGAATTGATCCTTCAGATGCAGGTGCTTATGAAAGTGTTATCTTCCCGGAAGACTAAAAACATTAAATAGATTGCATAAAAAAAGCTTATCAATTGATAAGCTTTTTTGTTTTAAAAAATTTAAAAGTACTTATTATAGAACTCTAACGTTTACCGCGTTTAAACCTTTTTTACCTTCTTTTAATTCAAATTCTACTTCATCACCTTCTCTAATCTCATCGATTAAACCTGAAATGTGTACGAAATGATCTTTGTCTACTCCTTCTTCAGTGATAAAACCGAAACCTTTAGTGTCGTTGAAGAATTTTACTGTTCCTTTACTCATTATAATTTATTAAGAAATTTATTAGGTGCAAAGCTACGTTAATTTTAAATAAATTATAGTTTTTTCGTATTTATTTTAATTTCCAAATAATTATGGATTAATTAAAAAAAAATCTTACACAATAAGATATTGCGTAAGAAAATTCATGAAAAACAATTTCTACAGGAATCAGGGAGTAATAAAAACTTCTGTCATGCCCTATCATTAAAAGATAGTTTCCTCACTGTAGCATGAAAGACATATTAAATATACATAATTTTATTGGCTTTTCAAATGATTAAAATATTAAAAAGTTTACCTTCGTTTTATGATTAAAATAGTATTAATTGGCACTGGAAATATTGCTAGTCATCTATATAAAGCTTTTGAAAACTCAAATGATGTAACCATTATTCAAGTCTTTGGAAGAAATAAAAAAGCATTAAAATCATTTTCAGAAAAAACCGCAACAAGTAATTCTTTATCTAAAATTAAAGAAGCTGATGTGTATATTATCGCCATATCTGATGATGCTATCACATCTTTTACTGAAACATTACCTTTTAAAAATAGATTAGTCGTACATACTTCTGGTACTGTAGCGATGAATGTTCTTTCAGATAAAAATAGAAAAGGTGTTTTTTATCCATTACAAACATTTACAAAAAATAGAGCTGTGGATTTTTCAAAGATCCCTATTTGTATTGAAAGTAAAGATGTTTCAGATTTAAAATTCTTAAAAAAGTTAGGTGATTCTATTTCAGAAAAAGTAGAAGAAATAAATTCCGAAGAAAGAAAAAAAGTACATGTTTCAGCAGTCATCGTTAATAATTTTGTGAATCATTTATATTTCATTGGAAGTAATTTATTAGAAAAAAATAATTTATCATTCGATTTATTGAAACCTCTTATCTTTGAAACTGCTTTAAAGATGGAATCACATCAACCAAAAGATGCACAAACAGGACCAGCAAAGCGAAATGACCTAAAGACAATCGAAAATCATTTAAATCAGCTAGAAGAAAGTCCATACAAAGACCTTTATATTCAACTTACAAAATCAATAATAGACACTCATGGAGAAAAATTATAAAGAATATTTACAAGATATAACTACCTTAATTTTCGATGTTGATGGTGTTCTAACAGACGGAACTATTATGGTTACTACCGAAGGTGAAATGTACAGAACCATGCATACCAAAGATGGATATGCATTAAAAGCTGCTTTCGAACAAGGTCTTAATGTTTGTATAATTTCGGGAGGAAATAATGAAGGAGTTCGTGTTCGTTTAAAAGGTTTAGGACTTACAGATGTGTATTTAGGGGCTCATAATAAAACCGAAATAATGAGTGATTACCTTAAAAAGAACAATACCTCTTCTGAACAGGTTCTATATATGGGTGATGACATTCCAGATTTGTATGTGATGCAAGAAGTTGGATTACCATGCTGTCCTCAAGATGCTGTCCCTGAAATAAAGTCTGTTTCTAAATATGTTTCACATAAAAAAGGCGGAAAAGGATGTGTTCGTGATGTCATTGAACAAGTTCTAAAAGTACAAGGAAAATGGCTAAAAACTGTGGACGCTAAGTACGATTAATTAAACCTATGGCTTTTTTAAAATTAATCAGATTTCAAAACTTATTACTAATTGCTTTTATGCAATTTTTAGTGAAGTTTGGATTATTCCATCCTTTTGGAGTAAGTACAACCTTAAGTACGTTCGAATTCATTTTGTTAGTGTTAGCTACTGTTTTTATAGCAGCTGGTGGAAATATAATTAACGACATTAATGATGTTTCTATAGATTTAATTAATAAACCAAAAAAAGTAATTATAGGTAAAAGTATTTCAGAAAAAACTGCGAACACCTTATATCTTATTGTTACAATTTTAGGAGTTGGTTTAGGTTTTTATCTTTCTAATTTAATAGGAAAACCAGGCTTTGCAGCAATTTTTATTATTATTTCAGCATTACTTTATATTTATGCTACTTACCTTAAATCTGTCCTACTAATAGGAAACATAGTCATTTCATTTCTAGTTTCATTAAGTATTATTATTGTAGCGTTGTTTGATGTTTTACCTTCAACCACGTTAAGTAACCAATCCATACAGTCTATCGTTTTCGGAATTGTTTTAGAATATGCATTCTTTGCTTTTATCATAAATTTTATTCGAGAAATAGTAAAAGACATTCAAGATATTGATGGCGATAAAAATGGTGGCATCAACTCATTACCTATCGCTATTGGAAGAAAAAGATCTAGCTATATCGTATTTGGATTGGGAGCAATTACAGTCATTCTCGTTGTATTATATATGTATATGCATTTATATAATATTCAATTAGCAATGCTTTACTTTTTATTCTTAATTGTTGCTCCTCTACTCTATTTTTGCATTAAATCTTGGACGGCAGAAACTAAAAAGGAATTTGCTTTTTTATCAGGATTATTAAAATTAATTATGCTCTTCGGAATTTGTTCCATACTATTATATAAATATGTAATCATTCATTAATGCTTTCAGAAAAATTAAAAAATTACTCAATCATTCTAGCTTCTGGATCTCCAAGAAGACAAAACTTTTTTAAGGAACTAGATTTAGATTTTACGATCGATGTTAGAGAAGTAGATGAAAAGTATCCAACCCATTTAAAAGGAGCAGAAATAACAGATTACCTTTCCATATTAAAAGCGAATGCTTTTAGTAATTTATCTGAAAAGGAAATAGTCATTACGAGTGATACTATTGTATGGCATAATGAAAAAGCAATTGAAAAGCCTAAAAACACTACTGAAGCAAAAGAAATGCTAGCATCTTTAAGTGGATCAATGCATGAAGTATTTACTTCAGTTTGCTTTACGAGTAAGAATTTTCAGAAAGTTGTTAATGACACTACAAAAGTGTGGTTCAAAGAGTTAACTAATGAAGAAATAGACTATTATATTTCTAAATACAAACCTTTTGATAAGGCTGGTAGTTATGGTATTCAAGAATGGCTAGGGTATATTGCAATACATAGAATTGAAGGGTCTTTCTTTAATGTAATGGGGCTACCAACTCATTTAGTATATAAAACGCTTGTAGAGATTGTAAATTAAAAGTTAAAAATACCCTAAACCGTTTACGCACTTTTTGAAAAAAGGTATCTTTGAAAAGACACCAATCAATACTATTTTTATGCGTAAAATAATACCTTCAGTATTTATATTTTTTATTTGCATCACTTCACTTTTTGCTCAGCAACCTACTAAACCTACAGCTTCTGAAATTTTTCATGATCTTCAAAAGCTAAACTTTTTAGGTTCTGCTTTATATATTGCTGCTCATCCCGATGATGAAAACACTCGATTAATTTCTTTTTTAGCAAATGATATTCATGCTAGAACTGCATATTTATCTATTACCAGAGGAGATGGTGGGCAAAACTTAGTTGGGCCAGAAATTAGAGAATTATTGGGTGTTATAAGAACTCAAGAATTGTTAGCTGCTAGAAGAACTGATGGCGGGCAACAATTTTTTACAAGAGCTAATGATTTTGGTTATTCAAAACATCCAGATGAAACCTTAGAAATTTGGAATAAAGACGAAGTACTTAAGGATGTCGTTAAAAACATTCGAAGGTTTAAACCCGATGTTATTGTCAATCGTTTTAATCATAGAAATCCAGGTTCAACTCATGGGCATCATACTTCTTCAGCAATGTTAAGTGTAGAAGCTTTTGATTTGGTTGGAAATAATTCAATCTATCCAGCATCTGCAAATGAATTTGGAACATGGCAGCCAAAAAGATTATTTTTCAATACATCATGGTGGTTTTATGGAAGTAGAGAAAAATTTGCTGAAGTAGATAAATCTAACCTTGTTGAAGTTGAAACTGGCAACTACTACCCTGCCCTAGGATTATCGAATGGTGAAATTGCTTCACTTAGTAGATCAATGCATAAATCACAAGGATTCGGAAGCACTGGAACAAGAGGAAGTCAGACTGAATATTTAGAATTTTTAAAAGGTAATTTCCCTGAAAACAAAAAAGATGTTTTTGATGGCATTAATACTACTTGGTCTCGATTAGAAAATGGTCAAGCGATTGGTTCTATATTAAAACCTTTGGAAGAAAACTTTAATTTTAAAGATCCTTCCCAAATGATTCCTCAGCTTATGAAAGCTTATAATTTGATTGTGAATCTTCCAACTGGACATTGGAAATCAATTAAACTAGAAGAAATAAAAAGTATCATAACTAAATGCACTGGGCTTTTCCTTGAAGCTGTTGCAAATGAGCAAAATGTAAATCCGAAAGGGAATTTAAAAGTAACTATTGAAGCAATTAATCGTTCTAATGCTTCAATACAATTAGGGTCAGTAACCTCTTCTTGTATTGCCTTCCCTTCTTCATTTAAAGCAACAGAATTAAAACCTAATAATAAATACAATCTTGAAAGTACTGACAATACATTCACTGGAACAAGTTATAGTACTCCTTATTGGTTAAATGAAAAAGGAAGTATAGGAATGTATCAAGTTTCAAATGAAGATTTAGTTGGTTTACCAGAGAACGAAAATGAATTTCCTGTGACTTTTAACCTAATTATTGAAGGAAGAAATATTTCAATAACTAAAAATATAATCTACAAATACAATGATCCAGTTTCTGGTGAAGTATATCAACCATTTGATGTGTTACCAGAAGTAACTTCAAGTATTCCTGAAAAAGTATTGATTTTTTCCTCAGATGATTCAAAGCAAATACCTGTAAAAGTAAGAGCTGGTAAAGACAATGTTTCAGGCACAATAACATTACATTATCCAAAAGGCTGGACGATTAGTCCAGACCATAAAATATTTGAACTTTCAAAAAAAGGAGAAGAAAAAACAATTAATTTCACAGTGACACCTCCTAAAAATCAAAGTGAAGGTTATTTAAAAACGCTTGTAAATGTTGGAGATCAATTTTATAAAAAAGAGTTGATTCAAATTAATTACGACCATTTACCTTTTCAAAATGTATTATTAGATTCCGAAGCAAAAATCGTTCGAATTAATATTCAGAAAAAAGGAGAACAAATCGGTTATATTAAAGGTGCTGGTGATGCAATTCCTGAAAGCTTAAAACAAATTGGATATGAAGTAACAAGCTTACTTCCTTCAGAAATAAATATCGAAAACATTAAGAAATTCGATGCAATTGTAGTAGGGATTAGAGCCTACAACACAGTGCCTGAAATGAAGTTCAAACAAGAAATATTAAACGAATATGTATTTAATGGCGGAACAGTTTTAGTTCAATATAATACGCGTCATCGATTAGTAACTGAAGAAATTGCACCTTATTCTATTAAACTTTCTAGAGAGCGTGTTACTGATGAATTTTCAAAAGTAACTATTTTAGAACCTAAACATGAAGTTTTAAATAACCCTAATAACATTAGTGCTTCAGATTTTGATGGCTGGGTACAAGAACGAGGACTTTATTTTCCTAGTGAATGGTCATCAGAATTCACTCCAATTTTAGGGATGAATGATAAAGATTATCCCGAAAGTAAAGGTTCACTATTAGTAGCTGATTACGGAAAAGGACATTACATATATACAGGTTTAAGCTTTTTTAGAGAATTGCCAGCTGGTGTTTCAGGAGCATATAGACTATTTGCAAATTTACTTTCAATTGGAAAATAACATGGAAGAACAGCCTAAAAAATATCGTTGGATTTCTTGGTACACTTGGATATTAGTGATCAATGCAATCTATATTATTCTATTTTATTTAATAACAAAAAACTACGCCTAATATGCAGTTACTCGATTGGATTATTTTAGGTGGTACACTTTTGTTTATTGTTTTATATGGTACGTATAAAACACGTGGAAATAAAAATGTAGACGATTATTTAAAAGGCGGAAATGAAGCAAAATGGTGGACGATTGGCTTAAGTGTCATGGCAACTCAAGCAAGTGCTATCACATTCTTGTCAACACCAGGGCAAGCCTTTCATGATGGAATGGGATTTGTACAATTCTATTTTGGATTACCAATTGCAATGGTAATTATTTGCATGGTTTTTATACCATTATACCATCGTCTAAAAGTGTTTACAGCCTATGAATTTTTAGAAAATAGGTTCGATTTAAAAACAAGAACCTTGGCTGCTATTCTATTTTTAGTACAAAGAGGTTTAGCAACTGGAATCACCATATTTGCTCCTGCAATTATATTATCTGCTGTATTAGGCTGGGATCTTATTACTCTAAATATAATCATTGGAGTATTAGTAATTATTTATACTGTAAGTGGTGGTACAAAAGCAGTAAGCATCACTCAAAAACAACAGATGGGTGTTATTTTCTTCGGAATGTTTCTCTCATTTCTTATAATTCTGAATTATCTTCCTTTGGATATCAGTTTTTCTAAAGCAATGGATATTGCGGGTGCTAATGGAAAAATGGATGTATTAGATTTTTCGTTTAGTTTGAATAATCGCTATACTTTTTGGAGTGGTATCATTGGAGGAACTTTTTTAATGCTCTCTTACTTCGGAACAGACCAAAGTCAAGTACAACGTTATTTATCTGGTAAATCTGTGAGGGAAAGTCAGTTAGGAATGATGTTTAATGGTATGCTTAAAGTACCAATGCAATTTTTCATTCTATTAGTTGGTGTAATGGTTTTTGTCTTTTACCAATTTAATAGTTCTCCTTTAAACTTTAATCCTGCAGCTATTGATGATTTAAAAACATCTGAATATGCTTCAGAATATAAAGTTCTTGAGGGTGAAAAAATGTTAATTGATAATGAATTAGCAGAAAAGCAACTCTCCTATTCTAAAATGGATTCTGAAATAGAAAAAGAAGCGTTATTAACTGATATTAGAGTGTTAAATTCTTCAGAATTAAAATTAAGAGCACAAACCAAAGAACTGATTAAAAAAGCAAATCCTGATGCGGAAACAAACGATAAGGATTATGTCTTCATACACTTTATCTTAACTAATCTTCCAAGAGGATTAATAGGTTTATTATTAGCTGTAATTTTAAGTGCAGCCATGTCAAGTACTGCATCAGAGTTAAATGCATTAGCATCAACAACTGCAATGGATTTATATAAAAGAAATACACCCATTAAAGAAGATAAACATTATGTAAGGGCTTCAAAGTGGTTTACATTACTTTGGGGTGTCATTGCAATCTCTATAGCCTGTGTTGCTAATTTATTTGATAATTTAATTCAGTTAGTGAATATTATTGGTTCTATTTTCTACGGAAATATATTAGGAATCTTTTTACTAGCATTCTTTTTTAAATATGTAAAAGGTAATGCTGTATTTATTGCAGCCTTAATTAATCAAGCCTTCGTGATTTCGCTTTACTTATTAAATGAATATGAAATGATCAACCTACCCTATTTATGGTTAAATTTTGTAGGATGTATTTCGGTGATCTTACTTGCTTTATTTATCCAAAAGTTAAATAGAGAAAAGATAGTTGTAAGCTAGTAATTTTGCATTGTAAGAGTTATTAAGCATGCAAATATGATTTATATCATATACCTATTTAAATGAAAACCCAGCACTTATAGTTAACTTTGTATACTACAATAAAGTAAACTATAACCATGTATTTAAACAGAGAAAATAGTATTGCAAAAAGCAATTACAATAGGTGGTTTGTACCTATTGCCGCGCTTTGTATTCATCTTTGCATTGGACAAATTTATGCTTTCAGTGTATTTAATAAACCACTTACAAAAATTATTGGTGTCGCTGAACAAACTCCAGATGATTGGAAACTCACAGAATTAGGTTGGATATTTACTATAGCTATTTTCTTTTTAGGAGCATCAGCTGCAGTTTTAGGGAAATGGGTAGAAAAAGTAGGTCCGAGAAAAACCATGTTCTATGCTGCTATATGTTTTAGTAGTGGATTTTTAGTTTCTGCAATTGGTATTTATTTTCATCAAATTTGGCTTTTATATTTAGGGTCTGGAGTGCTTGGAGGAATTGGTTTAGGATTAGGTTACATATCTCCTGTTAGTACTTTAATTAAATGGTTTCCTGACAGACCTGGAATGGCAACTGGGATGGCAATTATGGGATTTGGTGGTGGAGCAATGATCGCATCTCCACTAAGTGTTCATTTAATGGAATTTTATGAAAGTTCAACTTCAAATGGAGTATATGAAACTTTTATAACTATGGGCATTATTTATTTAGTGATCATGATGGTTGGTTCTATTATTGTACGTATTCCAAGTGATGATTGGACACCAAAAGGATATGATCCTTCTACTCAAAAGAAAAGTAAATTAATAACAACAAATCATGTATTAGTTGACAAAGCAGTTAAAACGCCACAATTCTGGTTACTTTTTATGGTACTTGGTTTAAATGTGAGTGCAGGAATTGGTGTTTTGAGTCAAGCTAGTGTAATGATTCAAGAAATGTTTAGTGCTGATAATATTGGTTCCTCAGCTGCTGTTACAGCGAGAGATGCTGCTATTTTTGTTGGTTTGCTTAGTTTGTTTAATATGATAGGAAGATTTGTTTGGTCTTCTTTAAGTGATTATTTAGGGCGAAAAACAACCTATTCTATTTTCTTTATTTTAGGAATACTTCTTTATGTATTAATTCCTTTTACAGGAAGTATAGGAAGTGTTTTACTATTTACGATTGCTTTCTCTATAATCATTAGTATGTATGGAGGTGGTTTTGCTACAATTCCTGCATATTTAAAAGATATGTTTGGAAACAAACAAATTGGAGCAATACATGGAAGGTTATTACTCGCTTGGAGTTTTGCAGCTATTATTGGTCCAGTAACTATTAATTATTTAAGAGAATATCAAATAAATGAATTGAACATGCCAAGTTCAGATGTTTATAATATTACCATGTATTTAATGGCTGGTTTATTATTCTTCGGACTTTTATGCAATCTCTTCATAAAACCAGTAGATTCAAAGTTTCATGATGAATAAGAATTCTTAATTGATTGAATAAAAAAAAGCTTCAGATTATCTCTGAAGCTTTTTTTATATTAAATTGAAATAATTTATTTCATGTTTTTCCACTCAGCTATAGACTTCTTGTTCATTGCAACATAATCGTCATTTCCAGCTTTTTCAGCCATAGTCATAGATTTTTCAGCAGCAGTAATTGCTCCTTTTTTATCACCAGACTTAGCATAGATTAAAGATTTTTGTCTATAATACCAGAAAGCATCAGCTCTTTTTTCAATGGCAGTGTTTATCCATTCTTTAGCTTTATTAAGATCTTTTCCTGATTCTAAATAATAAACAGCAGATTTGTAATAATCATTTGCTCCAGGGCCTCCCATTACTTTATCAATACTTGCAGAAACTGCGGTATCTGTATTAAATTTTAAAGGAACTCCAACATATACATTTTCCCATAGCATTCCTAAATGAGCTGAATCGCTCGTTACATTATCAAAAGTCATAGTAAATGATTGGATGTCCATAGGCATTGCAATTACTTTAGTTTTTACAACCGCAGCTACTTTCGTATCATCCCATTTTTGAGGTGTTCCCCAGTTATTAGAATCACTATAAAAATAAACTTCCCAGATATCAGCATTTGGTTTAGTATAAATAGCATATGTTCCTGCTTCAACCGATTTACCTCCAATTTCTACAGCATCACTAAAAGTAATCATTGTGTTTTTATTTGCTCCTGTACGCCATAATTTTCCATAAGGTACTAATCCTCCAAATATTGTTCTTTCTCTCATTGCTGGACGAGAATATTCTAGAGTCACATCAGTTAAACCAACTGTTTGTTTAATTTTTTGAGCTGGACTAGGTGCAGGTGTTTTTACTTGTGCATTTGTTGATACAGTTAGTGCTACTATGCAAACAAAAAGAAATAGTTTTTTCATGATTTTGGTTTTTATATTTTACGTTGTTACGAAATTACAATTTGTGTTATGGTTTATCGTTAACAAAAACATAAAATAGATTGTAATAAATATTTGTACGATTTTTCTTTCTTGTTGTCGTTTTATCGATTATTTATATATATATATTTATCGATATTATTGATTCTTTTTACATAACCCCGAAATGTAAAACTTATGAAAACCTACGAAAATGAATTCACCAATGGTGAAATTACTGTAACGTATTAACCAAAGAAATGCATCAATGCACAAGCTTGTGCAAACGGTTTATCTGAAGTTTTTAGAACTTCAGTAATTCCTTGGATAAATTTGGACGCCGCTGAAACAAATGAAATTATTAATCAAGTTAAAAAATGCCCTTCTGGTGCCTTAGAATTTTGTTTTAATAAGACATTAGTTTCCGCAAAATAAAAATTCATTTAAATATTTAATATATCGTATAATTTTTCTACTCTTGCAGAGTTAAATGGTAAGCAATTATATTCAAACTATTATGTTTAAAAAAATAGTCTTTTTCGCAAGTATTATATTATTCTCTAATTCATTATTTTCACAAGAGAACGATAACTCTATTAAGGATCAATTCAATAGTGTTATTGAAAAATCTAACAGTTACCAAGAATTTAAAGTAATTGAAAAAACGAAAATCAATAAACTTCGTAAAAATATATTAGATTCTGTTGCTGTTTTAGAACAAAAAATAATAGATGCTAATTCAAAAATAAAAGAACAAGAAAATACAATTATTGCAGTAAGTAATGATTTAAAATCTACTCAAGAAAACCTAACTGTTTCCCAAAGTAAAGAAGACGGTATGAGTTTCTTCGGAATCAATACAAAAAAAGCTACTTATAGTTTAGTATTATGGTCAATTATAGGAGCTTTACTTTTTATATTGATTCTTCTATTTTATAAATATAAAAATAGTCATTCTATAACAAAAGAAACTAAACTTAAGTTATCAGAAATTGAGGATGAGTTTGATATTCATAGAAAAAAATCACTTGATCAACAACAGCAATTAAGTAGAAAGCTTCAGGATGAACTCAATAAAAACAAGAAATAGTTTCTATTAAGAATCTATTCTTGTAATTTTTGCTCCAATAGCACGAAGTCTTTCGTCAATATTTTCATATCCACGATCAATCTGTTCGATATTATGTATTGTACTAGTTCCTTTAGCAGATAATGCTGCAATCAATAAAGAAATACCAGCTCTAATGTCTGGTGAAACCATTGTAGTTGCTTTTAATGACGACTCAAAATTATGTCCAATTACTGTAGCACGATGAGGGTCACATAAAATAATCTTTGCTCCCATGTCAATTAGTTTATCTACAAAGAATAAACGGCTTTCAAACATTTTTTGGTGAATAAGCACTGATCCTTTTGCTTGAGTAGCGATTACTAGAACTATACTTAATAAATCGGGTGTAAATCCTGGCCAAGTTGCATCAGCTACGGTTAAAATAGAACCATCAATATATCCCTGAATTTCATATTCTTCTTGAGAAGGAATGTAAATATCATCGCCTCTTTTTTCAAGTGTAATTCCTAATTTTCTAAATGTATCTGGTATCAATCCTAAATTTTCCCAACTTACATTTTTAATAGTAATTTCACTACGAGTCATTGCTGCAAGACCAATCCAACTTCCAATTTCAATCATATCTGGAAGCACACGGTGTGTACATCCTTTTAATTCTTTAACACCTTCTATAACTAATAAATTAGACCCAACACCTTTGATGTTAGCTCCCATAGAATTCAACATTTTACACAACTGCTGTAAGTAAGGTTCACAAGCTGCATTATAAACTGTAGTCGTTCCAGAAGCTAAAACTGCAGCCATTACAATATTTGCTGTACCAGTTACTGATGCTTGATCTAATAACATATAAGTCCCTGTAAGACCTTCAGGTGCTTCTACTCCGTAAAAATATTCTTCTTTATTATATCTAAAGGTAGCGCCTAATTTTATAAAACCTTCAAAATGAGTGTCTAATCTTCTTCTTCCTATTTTATCTCCACCTGGACGTGGAATATATCCTTTTCCAAAACGAGATAATAAAGGACCAACAATCATGATGGAACCTCTCAATGAACTTCCTTCTTTTTTGAAAAGATCAGACTCTAAGTAAGATAAATTTAAATCATCAGATTTAAACGCATATTTACCTTTTCCCAGTTTCTGAATTTTAACTCCTAAGCTACTTAATATATCAATGAGTTTATTTACATCACGTATATCTGGAATGTTTTCAATAATAACTTCTTCCGAAGTAAGTAAAACAGCACAAAGAATTTGAAGCGCTTCATTTTTAGCTCCTTGCGGATTAATTTCACCTTTTAATTTATGACCTCCTTCAATTTGAAAAGTACCCATTATAACTGAATTGTTAGATTAAAGATTTTGGAAAAATATTAGATAATAATAACGGTAATTAAGTTGTTTCTATTGCTTCAAAAAGCAAATTAATACCGTTTCCTATTTCTATTATTAGAAGGTTTAGAATTTTTATGAGTCTTGTAGTTTTTCTTATTAGTGTAGCTCTTTTTATTCTTCAATAAAATATGAGATTCAGTTAAAACCTCCTCTTTATTTCGAAGATCTAATTTACCATCAGAAAGCTCAACTAAATGATTAAAAATAACATGATCTTCTACTGTGTCCTTGTTCCAATTTAAGAAGCATTTTTTCATATGATTAGCAATTGTCATCACTAACCCTTCTTTCATTTCTCCTTCTTCCCATCCATTCGCAATATCAATCATTCTCTTAATATTGTTTCCGTAAAAACGATATTTAGGAAAATTTTGAGGATATTCTAAAGGTGCTGGTGCTTCCATTAATTCTTCTCTAGAAGGCTTATCATANGGTGAGTCTACGTCTAATTTAAAATCAGAAATAATAAATAATTGATCCCATAATTTATGCTGAAAATCCGGAACATCTCGCAAATGAGGGTTCATATTTCCCATGACTGCAATTATGCTATTCGCTACTTTATTTCGCTCTTCTTTTTCTTCAATTGAAATCGCATGATCTACCATTTTTTGTATATGGCGTCCATATTCAGGAATAATCAAATGTTCTCGTTCTGTATTGTATTCTATATCGTCTATCAAAATTTATTGGATATTATTTTTGGTTTTAAAAAAGTGATTGTTAAAACCTTTAATTCTTTTTATACTGAAGTATTATTGCATGCAAAATACTAATTTTATAGAGAAATAACACCCTCTATTTTAGAAACTTCTTTATATTTTTCAATTACGTAATCTGGTGAATCCATAATCACTTTTATTGAAACACTAGTATAGGTCCCTTTTGAAGAATTTCTTGTAGTGATTTCATCTTTATTATTTTTAAATATTTGCTCTAATTTTTCAACATTACCCTTATTTGCAGGCACAATAAATTTATATAAATAAACTGCAGGCCAGCTTGTATTTTCCTCTAGCTGAATTTTAAGTCTTTTATAAAATTCTATAGATTTATTATCTTTTTCCATATTATTTTTATTCCCAGCAAAAATACGGTTTTAGTATCAATAATTATTTACGTTCTTTGTATAGATTTTTAGATCTAAATAACATTATAAATGCTCAAAAAAATTGTCATTACTGGTGGCCCAGGAACTGGAAAAACTAGCCTGATTAACCAACTAGAAAACAAAGGGTTTCAATGCATGCATGAAATCTCTAGGGAAGTTATTTTAAAAGCAAAAGAGGAAGGTATTGATCAGTTGTTTTTAGAAGACCCTATATTGTTTAGCAAGAAGCTTTTAGAAGGAAGATTGAATCAGTTTCATGAGGGCAATAATAGTAAAAACAATATACTTTTTTACGATAGAGGATTGCCAGATATAACTGCCTATATGGACTATTTAGGAACTAGTTATCCTAAATCATTTTTAAATACATGTATAGAAAATAGATATCAAAAAGTGTTTATTTTACCTCCTTGGGAAGATATTTATATGCAGGATAATGAGCGATATGAAACTTTTATAGAAGCCAAAAACATCTATTCATACCTTATCTCTAGCTATAAAAAATATAATTATGAAATTCATGAAATTCCTTTAGGAAGTATAGAACAAAGAATTGAATATATACTTGATCAAATAAATACAGATATTATTGACTAATCCATTACAAATCTTACATCATTATTGGGGTTTTTCTTCATTTAAACCAATGCAAGAAGATATCATTAATAATGTTTTAAATGGAAAGGATACAGTTGCATTATTACCTACAGGTGGAGGAAAATCGGTTTGCTTTCAAATTCCAGCACTTGCAATGGAAGGCATTTGCATTGTAGTATCACCATTAATTGCTTTAATGACTGATCAAGTTAATGCTTTACAAAAAAAAGGTATTAAAGCTTTAGCTATTGTCGGAGGAATTTCTAAACAAGACCTTAGCATTGTATTGGATAATGCTATGTACGGCAACTATAAATTTCTATATATTTCACCTGAGCGTTTACGACAAGAAATTGTACAGAATTCAATTCGTAAAATGAATGTCAATCTAATTGCAATAGATGAAGCACATTGTATTTCGAAATGGGGAAACGATTTTAGACCTGCTTATAAAGAAGTTCATGTTTTAAATGAATTACATCCTCTTGTTTCTAAAATAGCACTGACAGCAACTGCTACACAAGAAGTGTTGGCTGATACTATCTCTCAATTAAAGCTTGAATTACCAACTATTTTTAGAAGCTCATTTACTCGTAATAATTTATCATATCAAGTATTAAAAGAAGATGATAAACTATACAGAATTGAACAACTTTTAAAAAATAATATAGGAGCTGCTATTGTATATGTTCGAAGTAGAAAAAAAACTGTTGAAATTTGTAATCAATTAAATCATTTAGGAATTAAAAGCACCTTTTATCATGGAGGTATTGATCCTGAAGAAAAAAAATCAAGATTAACTTCTTGGCTTAATGGTTCAATTCCTGTTATGGTTGCAACAAATGCATTTGGAATGGGAATTGATAATCCGAATGTGCGTTATGTAATACATATTCAATTGCCCGAAAGTTTAGAAAGTTACTTTCAGGAAGCTGGTAGAGCGGGTCGTGATGATAATAGCGCATATGCATATATTATTTATAATGAATATGATAAAGTATTAATAAAGAAGCAATTTATAGATTCGCAACCTAGTTTATCTGAATTAAAAACTTTTTACAGAACACTAAATAGTTATTTTCAAATATCCTATGGTGAAGGTGAATTTACAGAACATAGTTTCGATTTCAATCAGTTTTGTCAAATCTATATGTTTAATTCTATTAAAGTATATAACGGACTAAATACATTAGATCGTTTAGGAATCTTACAATTATCAAAACAATTTGGCAGAAAATCTATTGTAAAATTTTTAATTTCTTCGGAAGAAATTTTGCCTTATTTTGAAAAAGATATTTTATGTTCTATTATCGGAAAAACCATATTGAGATTATATGGAGGAATTTTTGAAATCCCTTTGCCATTAAATTTAGATTTGATTGCTTCAAAAACAAATCAGTCTATTTCAGTAATCATTCAGCAATTAAAAAAAATGGAGCGTGATGCTGTTATTGATTTAAAGCTTCATATAACTGATGCTACAATTACATTTTTAGTTCCTAGAGAGGACGAAAAAACGATCAACTCAATTTCAAAAGAAGTAAACACATTACTTCAGAAAAAAGAAATAGAAGTTGGATCTGTGTTAGAATATTTAGAAAATGATAAGATATGTAAAAACGTTCAATTAATTCGTTATTTTGGAGAAACAAATGCTGAACCCTGTGGAATTTGCTCAGTTTGTGCCAATCAAAACAAAACAACTAGTAAAAAAGAAACAAGTATTATTTCGAAAGAAATACTATTATTATTAGAAGATATAGAAATGAGCTCTAGAGAACTATCGGAAAAGCTTATTTTTACCGAAGATAAAATCTTATTTGTTTTACAACAATTACAAGATATAAATAAAATAAAGATAAACTCTAAAAATCAGTTCTACAAAGTATAATGAGAGATGTGAAAATTGTATTTATGGGCACACCAGATTTTGCAGTTGGTGTACTTAAAAAATTAATCGAAAAAGGAAAAAACATTGTTGGGGTAATAACTTCACCAGATAAACCAGCTGGAAGAGGAAGAAAACTAAGGCAATCTGCTGTAAAAGAATATGCTTTATCTCAGGGCCTAACTATTTTACAACCTAAAAATTTAAAAGATAAAATCTTTTTAGAAGAGTTAAAAGGTTTACAAGCAAATTTACAAATTGTTGTTGCTTTTAGAATGCTTCCAAAGGTAGTTTGGGATATGCCTGAATACGGAACATTTAATCTTCACGCCTCACTTTTACCACAATATAGAGGTGCCGCTCCAATTAATTGGGTAATAATGAATGAAGAGAAAAAGACGGGAGTGACTACTTTTTTTATTGACGAAAAAATTGACACTGGAGCTATTATCCTTAAAAAGGAAGTGAAAATTAATAAAGAAGATACTGTTGGAACATTACATGATAAACTAATGATTATTGGTAGTAAACTAGTTGTTAAAACAGTTGCACTTATTGAAGCAAATAATATTGAAACAGTTAAGCAAGATAAAAACGATGACACCTTAAAAGAAGCCCCTAAGCTTTCCTCTGACAATACAAAAATAAATTGGAACCAATCATCTAAAAAAATTAATTGCTTTATAAGAGGTCTTAATCCGTATCCTGCTGCTTGGGTAAATATTCTTAACAATGACACAGAACTAAATATAAAAGTTTATGACTGTGAAATTGAAAAAGAAAAACACAATGTTCTTCCTGGCACTTTAGTTATTTCTAAAAAAGAATTAAAAATAGCGTCCAAAAATGGATGGATAAAAATTAAAGAATTAAAGGTTCCCGGTAAACGAAAAATGGGTATAAAATCTCTTTTAAATGGTTTTAGCTTTGCTGAAGATGCAAAAGTCTTGTAAAGCCTTATTAACACTCATTTTTAGCTAATTTTAGCAAAAAAAGGCTTACGTTATTAACAAACACCATAACTTATCAACAAAAAACGTGATTTAGTACGCCATTACTTGCGTGAACCGATATTCCTTTTAAATTTGTAGAGCAATTAGTTGAGAATAACTAACAATTTAATTTTTAAAAAACAAATTTATGAACAAATCAGATTTAATCGATGGAATGGCAGCAGACGCTGGAATTACAAAAGCAGCTGCTAAAAAAGCATTAGAATCTTTCTTAGGAAACGTTGAAGGATCACTTAAAAAAGGAAACAGAGTTTCTTTAGTTGGTTTTGGATCTTGGTCAGTTAATAGAAGAGCTGCAAGAGACGGAAGAAACCCACAAACTGGAAAAACTATTAAAATCGCTGCTAAGAATGTAGTAAAATTTAAAGCAGGTTCTGATTTAAGCGGAAGTGTAAACTAGTAATTACACAACATTATTTAAAAGCCCTTCTTCAACAAGAAGGGCTTTTTTGTATAAGTCATTTTCCATATTCAAAAGGTTTTGATTGGTTTTTATAAAATTAATTCATAGATTTAAAATATATTAACTAACCAAATGACCTCATTAAAACCAAATAAAGGACTATTATTAGTCGCTGAACCCTATATTATAGGAGATATTTCCTTTAATAGATCAGTAGTACTATTAGCTGAATATAATGAAAATGGTTCCGTTGGTTTTATATTAAATAAACCACTACCCTATCAATTAAAAGATTTTATTCCTGATATTGAATGTAGCTTACCTGTTTATAATGGAGGGCCTGTTGAACAAGACAATCTTTATTTTATTCATAGTATACCAGAATTAATTCCTGATAGCATTGAAATTTCAAATGGAATTTATTGGGGAGGTGATTTTAATGAAATATTAAGTTTACTACAAAACGATCAATTAAATGAATCACAAATTCGATTCTTTTTAGGCTATTCAGGATGGACAAGTAACCAATTAGATAAAGAATTAGAAGTAAATAGTTGGGTAGTCATTTCTAATGAATATAAAAATGACATCATTGGGAAAACGAATCCTAATTTCTGGAAAGAAAAAATGATAGAATTTGGAGGAAACTATATTATTTGGTCAAATGCACCAGAAGATCCAAGCTTCAATTAACCAAGTCTTGCTTTAACATTTAATTTAGCTAATACATCTTTAGCCACTTTATTTGTATAAATTTTCTTACGATATTTTGTAATTGGTTGAATTCCTACAATTACATTCGTAATAAATAATTCATCTGCTTTTTGTAATTCAAAGGGAGAAATGGAAGCTTCTTCAAATGTATAATTTGAAAGCTGTGTCAATATTGAAATTATTTGTTTTCTCGTAATGCCTTTTAAACAACCATCTTTTAAAGGTGGTGTTTTTATATGATTCCCTTTGACAATAAATAAATTACCATTTAGGGCTTCTACTACTTGTTTATGTTCATTCAACAATAAGCAATTCTGAAATTCATTTTCATCTGCAAAAATACTTCCGAGCACATGAATTAATTTTGAATTTGTTTTAATGGTAGATAATAATCCTGAGTTTATATAATGATCTTTGAACAATTCTACTTCATAGTTACTTTCATTTAGCGTATAAAAAAAATCATCAATAACCTCATAAGTTATACAATACTCAACATCATTCGTAGTTGGTGTATACTTTCCTCCTGATTTTCTCCAAACTAAAATTTTAACTCTAAAGGCTTGATTTAATTGAGAGTTTGACTGCTTTAATAATGTAAGAATTTCATTTTCTAAAAACTCCATTGTAAAATTCATAGGAATTTCAAATCGAAGAATTCTCATAGAAGACATTAATCTAAAATAATGATCTTCCCAAAAAATAATTTTTCCTCCTGTAAATTTTATTGTTTCAAAAATAGCATCTCCATACTGAAGACCTCTGTTTTGAACAAACTCCTCTATTTCATTACCTGATACTATATTTCCATTAAAATTTATCATAAAAAAACCGCATTATTCTTAAAATTAAAGCGGTTCAAATATACTATTTAAATAAAATCTATTATACAGATCCTAAAACATGTTTAAGGTTAGATATCATATTTTCCCATAATAATTTTCCTTCTTCAACTTCATCTTCTTCTGCAAAATCGGTTATCATTATAGATACATCTTTGGTGATTTCATCTACTTGAATTCTCAACTCAAAATAATAGTCGGTTCCTTCATCTTCTAACCACTGAAAACGTATGAGTTCTCCTTTCTTTTTTCCATATAAAATGGCTTCTTCTTCGCTTCCCTCCCAAATAAATGTAAAGTTTTTTCCTCTAGAATTTACATTGTCGGCATACCATTCTTGCATACCTGACGGTGTAGATAAATATTGAAATAAAAGTGAAGGTGAGGCATGAAATGGGAACTCCATTTCATATTTAATTTTTTGATTCATTATAGTTTCCGTTAGCTCATGCCCAAGATATAGATTTATTCGCTATTGTAAAAGAAAGAAGGCATAATATTTAATTTATTTTTTTAAGAAAAAAGAGCTGTAATATTTGTACTGAGACATTTTGTTTATATATTTGCCAACTCAAAAATGGCGTGGTAGCTCAGCCGGTTAGAGCGCAGCATTCATAATGCTGAGGTCGGGAGTTCGAGTCTCCCCCACGCTACAAAAAAAATCCCCTAAACAAGGGGGTTTTTTATATCTTATATTTTCGTAAAAGCTTATAACTTAATTACTTTAAGAACTTTAAAGTTGTTTTTTGAAGTTACTTTAATAAAATACTGTCCCGAATTTAAATTTGACACATCTAATAAATGTGAATTCATAAAAGGACTTAAAGTTTGATGTTTTCTTCCTAATTCATCAAAAACTTCGATGTTTGAAATTTCATCTTTAGTCTTTACAAACAATTGGTTTCTTACTGGATTAGGATAAAACTGAACATTTAAACCATTTTTATCTGGTATTGATAAATTTTCAACATAAGTAATTTCAGCTGTATTTGTTATAACTGGCGGATTAAAATCGAAATAAATACTAGCTCTATTTCTAATAACATCACCAATATTAATCGTTCCAATTAATGGTTTTACTTTAAAAACAACAAAACCTTTACTCCCTTCTGTATCCTCTTCTGCAGTAGGTAAATTAATGCCATNAAAAACAAACTCTATTGAATTTTCATTAATTAATATTTCATATTGATGGCTTGCAGATATCATTACAAATGAACTCCAATCTAGTTTTTCCTCTAAATCATCACGAACTCTCACATTTGTTGCTGGAGCAGTTCCTAAATTTTGAAACCGAACTATAAAGTGAAGAAAATCTCCTGCTTTATCTATTGTAATTTCGTCTCCCTCTAATACTCTTTTATCATTAGGATCGAAAGAATTTACTACAGGCTGGTAAAGTTCAAAAACATTATCAGCAGGTTCTTCGTCTCCAATGAATGGGCTTATCGTAACATGAAAATTTAAAACATCACCATCTTCAACAATCGGTGGCTTAAAAACAGAAAAATCTATTGTAATATATCTTCTCTCAGCAGGTGCTAAATTAGTATAACTCCAACGCATCGAATTACCTATAAACGATTCAACAAATGGTATTGAANCTAGATATTCTAATTTTGATATATCAAAATTCAATTCAATTTCACCATCTAAATCTGTTCTTCCAAGATTTTCATATACAATTTGGTATGAGGAGGTAAAACCAGGCTGTGCATTGTCTAAAGGGATCATTACAACATTTACATTAGCCTCTAAGATTGATATTTCGGAGGTGTTACTATTTAACTCTTCGCAAAGATTTGGCGCTAAAAACCCATTAGCCTGTAAAAGCAAGCTTTGACAAATAAGAATAAATAGTAAAAGTTTTTTCATGTAAACTTAAACCTGTTTTGGTTAATTTGTAAATATATAAAAACTTTTGCTTAGAAATACTATTAATTTAGATATAGTACATCATTGTCTCAAATATATTGGAGCATTTAATGATAATTATTCAATAAAATCAATGAAAAACAACGAATTCTTCAATTATTCCTAAAAACATTATTTTAAACATTTTAACTCTTTAAGACTGAAGTATTTCTTGTAATTCGTTTAAAGAAACTGATTTTTGTTCTCCACTATTCATATCTTTCAATGTAAATAATTGGTTTTCCATTTCTTTATCACCTGCAAGAATCACATAGGGAATGTTACGCTTATTCGCATAATTCATTTGTTTTCCCATCTTAGTATCATCTGGATATAATTCGCTAGAAATTCCTGCAACTCTTAGCTTAGAAATTGCTTTCATAGCATACATCGCTTCCTTTTCTCCAAAATTTATAAAAAGCACTTTAGTATTGGATAATACCGTTTCAGGAAATAAGTTAAGTTCTTCTAG
>JGI24724J26744_10000688_pt1 | contig 24012 bp, 20 predicted proteins | sample Cruoilmetagenom7_FD_26744 | JGI IMG/M metagenome (IMG submission 26744) | reverse complement strand
AGCCAGGTAATTATTTCGGTTAGTTGAGGAGACTGGCGGGGAGGTACTATGAGCGCACCATAAAAATAAAGTATTAAACGCGGTGATAGTCTTGGTGCCGTTATAACCAGTAGTGCGCCAGTGCCTAATGCCCAGATTACCCCGATTGTGCCAGCTATTAACCAGCCTATTATGCTCAGTAATAGGAGCATGCCAGCTAACAGAAAGAGGGTCTGTAGTATGTTTTGTCGATGATAGAGTAACGCTGAGTAATTATTCATATTATCAGTGTAAATAAACTGGTTTTATAAACGTTAACCTAGATCATAGTAATAAATAATTTTAAGTATACGATATATTATAGTGTTATTTTATTTGGCGTGACAGTATAAAACTCTCGGCATGATTTGTTTATGGTTGTTATTAAATTAATACTAAAAATGAGAACTATCATGACTACTCGAATAATTATTAACGGAAAGGAAGTTACCAATCCTGTTATAAGAGTTTTGTTGGTATCAGGTGCTATTGTTATAACGGGGCTGATCATGGCAATAGTTATATTTGTATTGTTACCCATTATTGGTGTTGCGGTGACATTATCAGCCGGCTACATTGTTGTTTTTATAATAGCGACAACAGTGAGTATTGTAACGCTTACAGTAGTTTCGGTGTTATTAGCCTGGTTGTTTGGAACAGCTGAGTTTCGGATTGAAAAAAAACTTAAAAGAAAATACTAGGTTAAGCTTTAATAGCTAGTAGAGCATACAGGGAAGGCGCCCGGTTTTTTGTCTGATGTTATCCGGGTAAATTTATCAGATACATAGTCATGAAATAACCTTCTATTTCTTCTATGCTTTATACTGCAGGAAAATCTAGTAACTGGTTATCGACACCTGTTTTTGATTGAATTATAAATGCATGTAAGGGTCAGGTTTATGGTTTTAGTGAAAAAAATTGTTCTGGATGTGCTTAAGCCTCATCAACCAAGCTCGATAGAGTTTTCTCAGTCTATTGCTAAAATTGGTATAGATTATAAAGTGCATTTAATCGTTATTGAAATGGATGAAAGTACAGAAACGCTACAAATAATGGTAGAAGGAGGTGCGATAAATTTCGATGAAATTCAATCAACTATTAATAGTATGGGCGGTTCAATTCACAGTATTGATGAAGTCGAAGTTCAAAGTGAAGTGGGTGATGGTTAGTGCTTTATGGGGCTGTTAAGTCAAACTAAACTACTGTTACGTGTATCTAAAACCAGTGATATAGCGCGCCGCTATTTTGTGGTGAATGGCTTTGATGGTGCGCTAACGATGTTGGGGCTTATTGTTGGGTTTCTGGTCAGTGCATCAACTGATTTATCTTTAATTATTAATGCATGCTTAGGTGCTTCCATTGCATTGGGTGTAAGTGGCGTGAGCAGTGCTTATGTAAGTGAATCAGCAGAGCGTCGCTATGCGCTGACAAAATTAGAAAAAGCAATGAGTAGTGATCTACAGGAAAGTATTCATGGTGAAGCTGCTCGATGGATGCCATTGTTGATTGCACTGGTCAATGGAGCAGCACCTCTTGTAATTTCATTCCTGATACTTATTCCTCTATTGATTTCAAATGCGGGCATTCCCCTGCCAGTATCTCCTCTTTATGCGGCGATTATGATTGCCTTGTTTTTAGCCTTTTTATTAGGTGTTTTTCTTGGTCGTATAGCAGGAATTTCCTGGATGCGTAGTGGTTTACAGACATTAATGGTTGCTGTAATTACCGCGACACTAATTTACCTGTTGGCTGGAAATTAAGATGACACAGCCTGCCTGGCACAATATTGAATCGGCAGAAGTGCTGCAACGTATATCGTCTTCAAAAACCGGGTTGAGTAGTGAAGAGGCGCATCAACGATTAATTGAATATGGCCCAAATGCAATTCCTGAAAAACGCCAGCGTACTTTGCTGATTATATTGCTAAAGCAGTTCTCTGATTTCATGATCATTGTGCTGTTAATGGCTGCACTTATTTCCGGTTTTATTGGAGAGCCAGAAGACACGATAGTTATTTTGGTCATTGTGCTTCTAAATGCCATTATCGGCACCGTGCAGGAATTTAGAGCCGAGCGAGCTGTGGCTGCTCTACGTGAAATGGCCGCGCCAGATGCTCAGGTATTTCGCGATGGTCATGCTGTCACCCTGGCCGCAACGGAACTGGTGCCAGGGGATGTGGTAATGCTGGAAGCAGGCAACGTTGTACCGGCTGATCTACGGTTGCTGCAAGAAGAAGAAATGCAGGTGGATGAATCGACCATGACTGGTGAATCTCATCCTGTTCAGAAACAACTTGAATGTTTGAGCGAAACCGACCTGCCAATAGGTGAGCGTTCTAATATTGCTTTCAAAAGTAGTTTAATTACACATGGTACTGGTAAAGGTGTTGTGGTTGCCACGGGCCTGGATACCGAGATTGGCCGCATTGCTGGGTTGCTGCAAGGTGAGGCGAATGTAAAGACTCCACTGCAGGTGAGACTGATGCGCTTTAGTCGTTATCTCGCTTTGGCTGTACTGGCAATTTGTGTCGTGGTATTTAGTGCCGGGTTATTACAGGGGCAGCCAGTACTGCTGATGTTTTTAACCGCTGTAAGCCTTGCAGTGGCGGCAATACCTGAGGCCCTGCCTGCGGTGGTGACAATATCCTTAGCTTTAGGTGCACGTAAACTGATACGGCACAATGCCCTGGTGCGTAATTTACCAGCCGTTGAGACACTAGGTTCAGTAACGTATATCTGCACTGATAAAACGGGTACCTTAACGCAAAATCGTATGACGGTTGAACGGTTTTATGCGGCTGGAGAGCGCCTGGAGTCGTTACGGGGTGCGCCAGATAGTGAGGTGTTGAATGAACTGGGGCAAGCGCTCGCATTAAACAACGATGTTGCGGAGAAGGATAACAAACCTGCCGGTGAACCAACTGAACTTGCGTTGTTTGAGGCCGCCCATAAGGATGGCTTTAATAAAGAGCTGCTTGAACAGGAAAATCCTCGTATAGCTGTCATTCCATTTGATAGCGAACGCAAGCAGATGACTACTTTACACAGTTCGTCTCATGGTGTGCTTGCTCGCGTTAAGGGCGCACCTGAGCGAGTGCTTGCACAGTGCAATAATGCATTGGGTAGTGTTGGTTCAATAGAGTTTGATGGTGAGGCTGTATTGGCCGAAGCAGAATTATTAGCCCGTCAAGGTTACCGGGTGCTGGCATTCGCAAAGCGTGAGTTTACAGCACTACCAAATCCATTAGTGGCAGAAACGACAGAACAGGATTTGACATTTTTAGGGTTAGTAGCATTAATTGACCCACCTAGACCTGAAGTACCGCAAGCTGTAGCGGATTGCCTGGCGGCGGGCATCACCCCAGTGATGATAACGGGTGATCATCCTGGCACGGCCATGGCCATAGCCCGGCGACTCGGTATTGCCGAAAATGATCAAGAGAGTTTGAGTGGTGATGAGCTGGCAAAACTATCAGATAACAAATTTGCAGAAATTGTTGAGTCTGTTCGAGTATACGCCCGGGTCGCACCGGAACAGAAATTACGAATTATTAAAGCCTTGCAGCTTAAAGGTGAGTTTGTAGCAATGACCGGTGACGGTGTTAATGATGCACCCGCGTTGAAACGCGCGGGTATTGGTGTGGCTATGGGGCAAAAGGGAACAGACGTAGCCCGCGAAGCATCGGATATGGTGTTACTGGATGATAACTTTGCAACCATTGTTCAGGCGGTGCGGGCTGGCCGTCGGATTTTTGATAACATACGCAAGTTTATCAAATACACGATGAGCTCGAATTCAGGTGAAATATGGACTTTATTTCTGGCTCCATTTTTTGGATTACCCATACCCTTATTACCCATTCATATTCTCTGGATTAATCTGGTTACGGATGGTCTCCCCGGTTTGGCCTTAACTGCTGAGCCAGCCGAATCAGGTATTATGAAGCGTGCGCCGAGGCCACCCGATGAAAATATTTTTTCACATGGCATGTGGCAATATATTACCTGGGTAGGTTTGTTTATCGGTGGTATTTCCATTGCCGCCATGGCCTGGGCAATTTATCGAGAAGTCGCCTACTGGCAGACTGTGGTGTTTACTGTGCTTACTGTGTCACAACTATTTCACTCACTGGCGGTGCGCAGTGGAAGGGAGTCGTTATTTAAAATTGGATTGTTCAGTAATCTACCAATGTTGAGTGCAGTAATGCTGACGCTAGCGTTGCAGATGGCAGTGGTTTATTTGCCGGCTTTAAATGCTATTTTTCACACTCAACCATTACCACTATATGATCTTGCAGTTTGCATGGGGTTGTCATCTCTAGTTTTGTTTGCTGTAGAAATTGAAAAATGGTTGATACGCCACGGTATATTATATAGAAAAAATTAAATTATAATCACCTGACTTACGGCGATTAAGTTTGGATAGGTAATATATTTTATAAATTTTGAACTAAAATGAAAGAGTATTAAAGATATCTAATGCAGTTAATGAAAGTCCTTGAATAAAGTTTATAGCGTTATTGTTCGGGTAAAAATTATCATGGTTTGTTGATCAAAATCATGGTATTAATATCTGGTTGAGTCATAAATAGTATATGTATTACAAGGGGTGTTAAATATGAAGACTACTATGATTGTCGTAGCCGACAGTGTGAGAGCGCGTATATTTATATGGGGAGAGGATCGTACAGAACTAAAAGAAATAGAGGATATGTCGCACCCCGAAGGTCGGTTACATGATCGTGATATGACTAGTGATCAGCCAGGAAAAGATTCTGGTGGCCATGCTTATGATAATAAGAATAATCCTAAAAAACACCAGCTCACCGAGTTTGCAAAGCGCGTCTCTGATTACCTTGATGACGCTCGAAAAGCGAATAAACTATCAAAACTTATACTTCTTGTAGCGCCAGAATTTCTTGGTGAATTAAGATCACAGTTTTCAAGTGAAATAAGTAAAATTATAGTTGTTGAATTATCTAAAAATATTGCTGCTCAAAATGTAGCCGATATATTAAAGCATATACCCAAACCTTCTGAATATAAAAAAATTGGATAAGTAATACAGAAACACATTGAATTTTGATGGGGTGGTTTTAATTAACGGGTTTTAGTGTGGCTTAAAATTTCCTGAAAGGATGAAGTTGCTTATGTCCAAATTTGAAACAGTTACCATCGATGGTAATCAGGCAGCTGCAACGATTGCTTATCTAACCAATGAAGTCATTGCTATTTATCCAATTACTCCTGCATCACCAATGGGCGAGTGGGCAGATGAGTGGGCATCTCGCCAACAATCGAATCTATGGGGTTCGGTTCCAAGTATTATTGAAATGCAAAGTGAAGGTGGTGCCGCTGGCGCTATTCATGGAGCATTACAGGCTGGTACATTAACCACCACCTTCACTGCATCGCAGGGATTGTTATTAATGATCCCGAATATGTTTAAAATTGCGGGAGAACTATCACCAACAGTTTTTCACGTCGCATCTCGCTCTGTTGCCGCACAGGCGCTATCAATTTTTGGTGATCACAGTGATGTAATGGCTGCGCGTAGCAGTGGTTTTGCATTCCTTTGTTCAAATTCACCACAGGAAGTGATGGATATGGCGCTAATTTCACAGGCAGCTACATTGCAGTCCCGTATACCTATCGTGCATTTTTTTGACGGCTTTAGAACCTCTCACGAGGTCGCCAAAGTAACGCCAATTGATACAGATATCATGAAGAAACTTATTCACCTTCAAGATGTCGCGCAACATCGTCAACGTGCATTGTCACCTGAACACCCGGTATTACGTGGTAGTTCACAAAACCCGGATGTCTTTTTTCAGGCTAGAGAATCGGTTAATAAGTACTATCAAGCAATGCCGGATATTGTACAAAATACGATGGATGAATTTGCACGTCAGACAGGACGAAAATATAAATTATTTGATTATATTGGTTCTAAAAATGCCGAACGGATAGTTATTTTAATGGGCTCTGGTGCAGAAACTGCTCAGGAAACAGTGGAATATTTATGCGCTAAAGGAGAAGAAACTGGATTGATAAAGGTGCGATTATTTAGGCCACTTGATAGTGAGGCCTTAATTAAGGCTATACCCTCTAGTGTTAGTAAAATCGCGGTGCTCGATCGTACAAAAGAACCAGGCTCTGATGGAGAGCCATTGTATAAAGATATCGTCACAGTCCTGGCGCAATACCAATGCGGGAAAAAACCTAAGTTTACGCGTATGCCACTAGTGATAGGTGGACGATTTGGTTTATCTTCAAAAGAGTTTACTCCCGGCATGGTTAAAGCTGTATTTGATGAACTTAATTCTGTGATGCCTAAGAATAATTTCACCATTGGTATTACAGATGATGTGACACATCAAAGTTTGACTTGGGATGAAACATTTCGTACTGATGCACATAAAGATGCATTTCAGGCTGTGTTTTACGGTTTAGGCAGTGATGGGACTGTGAGTGCCAATAAAAATAGCATAAAAATTATTGGTGAGTGCACCGATAAGTATGTCCAGGGTTATTTTGTTTATGATTCAAAAAAATCGGGTGCGGTCACTGTTTCCCATTTGCGTTTTGGTGATAAACCGATTCATTCAACTTATTTAATAGGCGATGAAGATGCAAATTTTGTAGCTTGTCATCAACCTGTTTTTCTTGAGCGTTACCCAATGTTAAACAAGGCGGCAGATAATGCTGTGTTTCTATTAAATACAGAAATACCGCCTGATAAAGTCTGGCAAAGTTTACCAGGTGATATGCAACAACAGATTATTAATAAAAAAATAAGCTTCTATGTGATTGATGCCTATAAAGTCGCAGAAATATCAGGCATGGATAAACGAATTAATACAATTATGCAAACCTGTTTTTTTTCAATTTCTGGTGTTTTACCAAAAGACCAGGCTATTCAGTCGATTAAGCAGGCAGTTGAAAAAACATATGGAAAAAAAGGACAGCGTTTAATTGAGTTTAATTTTCAGGCGATTGATAAAGCATTGGAAAACTTATATGAAGTTATAGTGCCGAATAAGGTAGATACAAAGGTAATACTACAAAGTAAGTTCTCAAAATCAACTCCCGACTTTATTAAAAATGTAACCGCTGAAATTATTGCTGGGCGAGGTGATAGTATACCTGTTAGTTTATTTCCTGATGATGGTAGCTATNCTGTAGGAACTGCTGCTTATGAAAAACGGAATATTGCATTAGAAATTCCTGTGTTAGATGAAAACTTATGTACGCAATGCGGAAAATGTCCACTGGTGTGTCCACACGGTGTTATTCGCAGCAAAGTTTATAATGATTCATTGATTAAAACAGCACCAGAAAGTTTTAAATCGATGCCAGTTAAGGGTAAAGATTTTGCAGAGAATCACCTGATGAGCTATCAGGTGTCGCCAGAAGATTGTACTGGTTGTGGTTTGTGTGCCGATATATGTCCAATACATGATAAGGCAAACGTTAGTCATAAAGCACTTAATATGGTGCCGTATACAAATGATCTGCGTGAACAGGAAAAAGAAAACTGGGGTTTCTTTTTAAGCTTACCTGAGTATGATCGTGTACACCTTAAAACTAATACCATTAAAGGGGCCATGATATTACAGCCTTTGTTTGAGTTTTCTGGTGCCTGTGAGGGGTGTGGAGAAACTCCGTATATAAAACTAGCTAGCCAGTTGTTTGGTGATCGAATGCTGGTTGCAAATGCGACAGGTTGCTCATCTATATACGGGGGAAATTTACCAACAACACCCTGGACCAAAAATGCAGAAGGCAGAGGGCCTGCATGGTCTAACTCGCTATTTGAAGATAACGCGGAGTTTGGTCTCGGTATGCGTTTGTCAGTAGATAAACAAAAAGAGTATGCAACAGAGTTATTATTGAAATTAAAAACTGAATTGGGTGAGTCGTTGGTTGATGAGATATTATCGGCAGATGAATCGACAGAAGCGGGTATTGAACAGCAAAGAAAAAGATTACTTACAGTTAGAACAGGGCTGACTTCTATACGGCCGGTAGAAGCTAGAGAGCTTGAAACAGTACTAGATACATTAGCACGTAAAAGTGTATGGATAATTGGTGGAGATGGTTGGGCTTATGATATTGGCTATGGTGGGCTAGACCACGTGTTGGCCTCTGGTCGTGATGTAAATATACTGGTTCTTGATACAGAGGTTTACTCTAATACGGGTGGTCAAACCTCAAAAGCTACACCTCGTGGTGCAGTGGCAAAATTTTCTGCGGGAGGTAAGCCTTCACCTAAAAAAGATTTGGCTTTATTGGCGATGGATTATGAAAATGTTTATGTGGCACACGTTGCATACGGAGCAAAAGATATACAAACGATTCATGCGTTTAATGAAGCAGAGGCCTATCCGGGGCCATCACTTATTATTGCCTACTCGCCCTGCATAGCGCATGGCATAGATTTAAAAAATAATCATCAACAACAGCAGTTAGCTGTTGATAGTGGTCATTGGCCTTTATTCAGGTATAACCCTCAGAATGCAAAGCAGGGTATAAACCCTTTACACCTTGATAGTAAAGCACCATCCATTCCTTATCGTGAGTTTATTGAAACAGAGATTAGGTTTAATATGCTGTGGCGAACACACCCAGATGTAGCAGAAAAACTATTAGAACAAGCACAACAAGATGTATTGCATCGATATCATTTTTACGAACAGCTTGCTGACTTGCCATGGGATGAAGTTAATTCAACTCAACCACCACATCGAAAACTAGCTACTGCAATTAAAGAACATGTAAAAAATAATAAAGAGAGATCGCGAGAGAGTATTGCAGGGGGTGATCAACATGATTGATTTAAAGGTGCAATATTTAGGTCTAAAACTCAAAAATCCTTTGATTGCTTCATCTTCTCCGCTCACTGGTAATTTAGACGATGTGAAGCGATTGCAGGAGGCCGGTGCCTCGGCCATTATTTTGCCTTCTTTATTTGAAGAAAGTATTCAGCATGAACAGAAACAGCTTGAGAAATTTGTGCATTCACAGGCGCTAGGTCATTTGGAGGCTGATTCCTATCATCCGGTACCAGATGATTATAAAGGTGAGCTTGATAATTATCTGGAGCATTTACAGCAACTTAAATCAGTACTTGATATTCCTGTTATTGCAAGCCTGAATGGGGTTTCAAATACCGGCTGGATTGAGTACGGAAAAGAACTAATGCAGGCGGGTGCTGATGCGCTGGAGCTGAATGTTTATTATGTCGCTGCGAACCCAGATCAAAGTGGAGCAGAAGTAGAGCAGAGATATTTAGATTTATTAAAAAACTTACGTAAGCAGATAAGTCTGCCAGTGTGTATGAAATTATCATCTCAATTTTCATCGGTGTCGAATATGGTTACCAGACTACAGGATGGAGGTGCTGAAGGTGTTGCGTTATTTAACCGTTTTTACCAACCGGATATTGATCTAGACACACTAAGGTTAAAGCCACATCTTGAGTTGTCTAATTCAATGGAGTCACTACTTAGAATCCGGTGGATAGCACTGCTCAGGAGCAGAGTTGATTTATCAATAGCGGCAACCGGTGGATTTCACGATGTGGAAAGTATTATTAAAGCATTATTGGCTGGTGCTGATGTAGTGTATTTATGTAGTGTATTGCTGAACAATGGTCCTGAGTATTGTGCTGAGTTATTGAAACAACTTAATCAGTGGCTAACTGAGTATGAGTATGAATCTGTTCAGCAAATGCAGGGTAGCGTGAGTCAGTTTTGTGCCATTGATCCCGCAGGTTATGAACACAGTAATTATATTGATGTGATTAAAAGCTATCGTTCAGTTAAGGATTAATTTATTGTTTTTATGCTGTGAGTTTAAGAGAATTTAAAAATGACATTTATCACTGATCTTGTTTCCAGGTATGTTCATGAAGCGCAGGTTTCAGCCATTAAGGAAATGGCGATGCGTAGCTCCCAGATACCAGGAGCAGTTTCCTTAACATGGGGGCTACCTTCCTTTCAAACTCCCGATTATATTAGACAAGGGGTTAAATCATTTCTTGATAATGATGAAGATGCTGGGAAATATACGCTTCCTGATGGATTATTAGAATTACGTGAATGGGTTGTGAAAACGCATTGTAAAAAGACTGGTATTAAAGTTGATGCTAATAAAAACGTGATGATTAGTGCCGGTAACATGCAGGGGCTGAATACATTGTTTCATACGATGCTGGATCCCGGAGATGAAATTATTCTAACCGATCCCTGCTTCGCATCGCATATTCAGCAAATTGTTTTATTTAATGGCACTCCTGTGTACTGGAAACTGGATGAAAACAATGGTTGGCAGCTTGATGTGGAAAAACTACCACAACTAATTACAAAGAAAACACAGGCTATTGTACTAGTATCACCCTCAAACCCAACGGGTAAAATATTTAGTAAAGATGATTTGTTGAAAGTAGGGAATATTGCTAAAGAGCATAATATATTAGTTATTATAGATGACCCGTACAGTGAATTTCTTTATGAAAATGACAGTGATTATTTTAATTTGGCCTCAGTAGATGAATTTAAAGATCATGTTGTGTATTTGTATTCATTTTCTAAATCTTATGCAATGAGTGGCTGGCGTTTAAGTTATATGGTGATGCCAGAGGAGCTAAAAGATGAAGCTATGAAAGTCCATGATGCGACCATGATTTGTGCACCCAGAATTTCACAATTGGCAGGTATAGTCGCCCTGTCACAGGAAACAAATCATAAACAGGAATTTTTAAAAATATTGTCTTCAAGGCGGACTCTGATTGAACAACGCTTAAATAACGTACCGCATGTTTTTGAATGCCAGAAGCCTGAAGGTGCGTATTATGTTTTCCCCATAATTGTTGCAGAGCATACAACATCATGGCAGTTTTCAATTGATTTATTAAATAACACAAAAGTGGCGGTAACACCGGGGAGTGCGTTTGGTCCTTCTGGTGAAGGGCATGTTCGCATGGCCTATTGCGTAGATGAAGATACTATTAATATGGCTTTTGATCGTATTGACCAGTATTTTACTAGCTAGTTTGTTAACAGGCATCCGTATGTTTTCAATTAACTCTGAATTGTTCTGCAATGTTTATATAGCTCTGAATTCTTGATATTTGAGAGGTACTCAGCTGAGATTATAAATTTCAATTCTAAATTTGTTATCGATATCATTAAATTTTAATATAAAGACTACGTAGTTTTACGCATATCATTCTGATTTTGCATCCCTAATAATCTCAATATGCTTCGGTGGTTTCCTGACGGTTGTAATAATGGTTACCATAAATGACAAACTAGTTTTTAACCACTAAATGGATTGCGTTTTTTGTGTTGGTAAAGGCAATCCATCTTGATGAGGATATGACCATGAAAAAACGAATATTATTGGTAACAACTTTATCGGCAGCACTGATGTTTAGTGGGGCTGCACTGGCTGTTGATCAGGTTCGCTCTCAGGACAGAGATCAAACTCAGGATCAGGTCTATGGCAGCCAGCTAATGACCAAGCAAGAACGTGCTCAACATCGTGACAAAATGAGAGCAGCGAAGTCAGCTCAAGAGAGAGAACAAATTCGCAAGGAGCATCATAAACGAATGAAAGCACGTGCCAAGGAACGTGGCGTAACATTACCTGATGAGCCGCCCGTTAGAGGTCGTGGTAAGGGACAAGGTAATGGCATGGGGCAGGGTAAAGGTATGGGGCAGGGAGGAGGTCGTTGAATAACCATTGCCTGGTATGAACGGTCGTTTGTGTGCACTACTGTGATGTTTGCTTACTAAACATCACGTGGTATGCATGGAGCGTCAATGCTCGTATATCAGCATTAATGATAAAATAACACACGATTAACACTTGCCTCTGTTTGGTAATTAGTTCGTGAATATATTTTAGTTCTATTGTTTTGGTTTGTTTTCTATACAACTCAAAATAATGTCAGTTAACTGAGATGGCTCAAAGTTTGATACTCCTAATAGGGCAATATCTTTTGGCAAACTTTCAATTGAATTAATCCACTCTAATGCTTCAGTAATACCAATCTCGTGGCTAGATAATAAACTGCCGCGGCTCTTTATTTTATGAATATCCACCCATTTTAATGATGTGTTAGAAATATCTGGTTTAGTCGCATCAATTAATACAGCATGATCAAAGCCTCTGAGGCTGTCGGTCAGCATTATTCCCGGCCGGTTAAGTTTAATTAGTGTTAACCCCCTGTTTTGTAGTTTAATAAAATGATGATTGTGTTTTAATACATCAATGGCCTGCCATCCTGCTTCATCTTTTTCCTGAGGCGAGCCAATTCCAATAATGACGGTTTTATTAATCTTAATGTTTTTGAAACGTGGGAAGAATGCTGTTTCCAGAGTGTTATTTTCTTTTTGGCCGTTACGTACAAGATTCAGGTTAAGAAAATGTGTTGCACAGGAGATGCAAGGGTCATAATTGCGTATCACTTTTTCAGCATGTAATTGTAAATCCTGTTTCGGTTTGTCTAGCCCAAAATGAATTAAAGCGGTTTTTAAATCCTCTTCTATGCGGGATTGATTTTGACTGGTTGGTGGAATGATATTCGCTTTGCTTACACAACCCTGTTCGTCCATATCATAGCGGTGCCAGAGAATGCCGCGAGGTGCTTCCGTGCAACCAAAACCAGTGCCTGCTTTAGGCTGAACTTTCATAAACGGATCGTTGACGGGTTGATAATCTGTGAGGATGCTTTCTGCTTCTAAAATACAAAAATAAATTTCTATAGCTCGCGCGATGATACTGTGGAACATGTTTTTTGATGGAAACTGTGCTTTTAATTCGCGCATAATATTTTTAACTTCATCGGGGAACTGTCTAGCATTTAAATTAATACGCGCCAATGGCCCAACCAGATAGGGTTTACCATTTAGAGAACAGTGTAATGCAGTACTGTGATCACGATGTGTTTCTTTAAAGTGATTTTCGAATTCGCTAATTTGAATATCAAGCCCAGCATCACTGATTATTCTGCCCTCATTAAAAGGGTATTCATCTGAATGATGTAGCGCAACAGATACAAAGTCCTGTTCATCATCTGCCAGGTCGAGAGTATCTAACCAATGTATTAGATCAATGGCATCTTGCCTGGCGTTGCTTACACGTTGAAGTAAATTATCTACAGATTTTTGATCTGGTGCTTTAGTGAAGCCGCCAATTTTTACACCTACCGGATGTACAGATCGGGCGCCCATTAAAGTAACCAGGTCATTGCCGAGGGTCTGTAATTTAAAACCTCTACGAACCTCATCGCCGAATTGACTAGACATATCGATAACGCTGTTAAAGCCTAAAAAATCAGGTGCTGCTAACAGGTGAATATGCAGGCTATGACTTTGTATCCATTCGCCACAATAAAATAGTCTGCGCATGCTACGAATCCAGGGGCTAGGCGTAACATCAAAAATGGATTCAATGGCATGGCTGGCGCTCATTTGATAGGCAACAGGGCAAATTCCGCAAATGCGCGCTACGGTGTCAGGAACATCGTAATAATTACGGCCCTCAAGAAATTTTTCAAAATAACGAGGTGGTTCATAGATGCGCAATTTAAGATCGGTTATCTGCTGATCTTTAATGGTTAAATCGAGTGCGCCTTCACCTTCAACACGTGCAAGTACGGGTACGTTTATGTTAATGGTTTTAGAGTCTGTCATTTCGTTTTCCAGCGCTGGCCTTCCTGATGGAATGATTCTGCGTCACTATGGATAAATAAAAATCGTCTGGCTATTTCATTACTGGCTAGTCCGAAGCCCTGAAAACGATTAGCCAGTGCATGGGTGTTTGGTTTTTCTGCGGGGCCATAACATCCGAAACAGTCTCGCCCTGCTTTGGGGCACAAAGCACCACAGCCTGTACGAGTTACAGGTCCCATACAGGCTTCATTTTTAGTTACCATAATACATACAGTTTGCTGACGTTTACATTCCATGCAAACTTTATCATTTTCTTCTTGTGGTAAAACGCCAAATAATAATGAGCGAATCGCTGTGAGTAATTGTTGTTGATTAATCGGGCATCCCCATAATTCAAGATCAACTTTGACATGATCTTTTATGGGAGTGCTGTCATCCAGGCTTTTTAAAGTTGACGGGTTGGCGTATAAATCAGCACCCCAATCGTCTGTGTTAGCCATGTTACGTAGTGCTTGCAATCCACCTGAGGTGGCACAGGCACCGATAGTAATAACATATGTACTATTGTTACGAATTTTTTCTAATCGAGCCAGATCGTCTGAAGTTGATACACTGCCTTCAATAAAAGCAATATCAACAGTTGCATCCTCATCAACAGGTCCGGCTTCTGCAAAATGCAATATATCCACCAGTTTTGTAAGTTCTAACAGTGGTTCACCCAGGTTAATAAATGCAAGCTGACAGCCATCACAGGAGCTGAATTTATGAACGGCTACACGGGGTTTATTATGAGTGTCTGTATTCATGGTTTACCTCGTGTACCCTGGTTTTAAAAACCTTTTGTTTTAAATAATTTGCGGATTTTATCGTAACTAAATACCGGTCCATCTTTACAGATAAACTGATCACCATACTGGCAATGCCCGCAATGCCCTATGGCACATTGCATGTTTCGTTCCATGGATAGAAATAGTTGTGATGCGGGCACGCAACGATCCAGCATGTGATCGCAAACCACATGCATCATGCCTTCGGGGCCGCACATCATTACGACTACATTTTCAGGTTCAAATTCAAGTTGATCAAATAGAGCGGTAACTGGGCCGATATGCCATGGCCATATTGCTTCACCCGAGTCAGCAGCCAGTAAAACTTTAGTGTTAGGCAAGGTGCTCCACTTTTCATAGCGCTCTTTCCAGATTAAATCACAGCAGTGTTTTACACCCTGAATGATATTCAGGCGAGCGAAGCTATCACGTCGTTGCTCGATATAGTTAATCATTGAAACAGCCGGTGCACAGCCAAGTCCGCCAGTGATAATAACAATATCTTTATGTTGGCTTTCCAGCATTGGCCAGCCTTGTCCGTACGGACCACGTATACCAATTCGATCACCTGTTTTGAGTTTTGCAAAACCTTTTGTAACACGTCCAACAACACGAATCGTGTGATCAATTATCTGGCTGTTTTCTGGATCAGAGACAATCGAAATGGGAATTTCGCCTACACCGTATAAATACAGCATATTGAATTGCCCTGGTTGGAATGTGTAGCTGCTTTGAAACGCCGGGTTAGTTAACTCTAAGCGCAGTGTGAATAAGTCGGGTCCTTCCTGAATACGCTCAATAATCATTGCTTCTTCAGGCAGGTAAGGGTTTATGGTTGAATTATCCATGGCGCCTGTCCACAACCTGTGTAATCGATTCGATAACATCTATTCCTACCGGGCACCATGTAATGCAACGACCACAACCAACACAACCTGAGCGACCATATTGTTCATACCAGCTAGAAAACTTATGTGTAAGCCATTGTCGATAACGCTGACTGACTTCAGAACGAATAGTAATACCATGTATTTGGCTATGCCCCTGTGTAAAGCATGAGTCCCACTCTCGATAATGCTCTGATGTCATTCCGCTGAGCTCTGCCATATCGCTTTCACTGTGGCAAAAGCAGGTAGGGCAAACCGAAGTGCAATTACCGCAACTTAAACAATTTGTCGCTATGGAATGCCAGGCGTCATTGTTTATTTCGTCGATTAAATGAGTTTTGATATCTAATTCAGGTAGGCGTCTATTCTGCTTTGATGCCTTGTCTTTAATAGACGTAGCTTCGTTTGTTTGGGGAACAGTTATGTACTCAAGCGTTAGATGAGTGAGTAAATCTTCACCACTACTTGATTGTGGATGAATTAAAAAGCCCTGTTCTAGTTCCGTTAACACAATGTCTGCACCGTCATCAACAAAGGGGCCGTCACCTGTTGAATGACAAAAACAAGTATCTGCTGGGTGACCACAATTGATGGCAATTGTTAACAGGTTTTCACGTCTGATTTTGTAATAAGGGTCAATAAACTGTTGCTGTAGAAAATGCAGGTCCTGAATTCTCATCGCTGCAATATCACAGGCACGAACGCCAATAATAGCTATGGGTTGTACATCGTCTTCAGCTGCTTTAAATAACAGCTCACCATTGGTTGATTGTTCGCTTTGCCAGAGTTTTTCTCTAGGAGTGAATAGCAAGGGTTTTATTGCTTGTGGGCCATTTGCCCAATCGAAGTACATCTGTGAAGCGTTACTGGATAATGTGTAACTTCCAGGTGCCTGTGAGGCCGAAATACCCTGTGGAAGCTGATTTATTGAGGTGAGTTGTTTGTAAATGATGGTGCCATCACTTTCCTGTGGTCCTATACACTCGTAACCTTTTGATATTACGGCATCAATAAGTTTCTGTAAGGATTCTCGGGGTAGATATTTGGTATCCCTGTTCATTTTTTAACCTGAATTAACAGTTAAACAATTGACTAAAAAGTACCATATTAACAAGCTTAAGAGTAGCTTATTTGATTTGCATTATTAATAGTTATATTAGATAGAGATTAATCTCTTATGCGCAAGAGGTGATAAAGTTGTAGTCTAGTTATATACTGATGTTGAATAGGTTGTTAACTGATGGGAGGTGGCCTTTGTGTCTGGCGATACCAATGCAAATTATTGAAATAGATGGCTTTGTTGCTCGCTGTGAAGCAAAAGGTGTGCAGCGTGACGTTAGTCTATTTATGCTGCAAGGTGAGCCATTAGCCATTAATGACTTTGTTATGGTGCACGTTGGGTATGCCATAAAAAAAGTGGCAGATATCGAAGCTCGCACTGCCTGGGAATTGTATGATCGTATGTTGATAGATGGAGTAAATAGAGATGCATGAGATCTCTATTTGCCAACAGCTCATTAAACAAGTTGATGATGTGGCATTACAGAACCAGGCGTCCAGGGTAACAGGTATTCAGCTACAAATTGGTCCATTATCAGGAGTTGATATTTCATTGTTGCGCAATGCTTTTCCTTTTGCTGCAGAAAATACTATTGCTGAACATGCAGAATTAATGATTGAAAAAATGCCAGTGGTTATTCAATGTGATCAGTGTGGATTGAAAACACATACACAAGTTAATAAACTGGTGTGCGGATACTGCGGTAATCAGAAAACACATTTAATCAGTGGCGATGAAATGTTGCTTGTTAGTGTTCAGTTAAGCCAGACTCAGATGCCAAATGATAATAATTTAACGGAGTTAAACCATGTGTGATACCTGTGGTTGTAATATAACACCCGGAAATCAACATCTTATTAAAAATGGAGGTAAAATGTCTCGCGCCGGTAATGGGCAATCAACTATTACAGTGTTGAAAAATTTAATGAATGAGAATGATTATGTTGCATCTCATAATCGGAAGCATTTTGATCAACATAAGGTACTGGCAATTAATTTAATGTCATCACCTGGTTCGGGTAAAACCTCTTTATTAGAAGCAACTATTTTGCACTTAAAAAAACAGTTTAAAATTGCTGTTATCGAAGGTGACCTGGAAACTGAAAATGATGCAGAGCGCATTCGTAAACACGGTGTAACTGCCATACAAATCACTACAGGTAGTGCCTGCCACCTCGATGCGCATATGGTACATGATGCCTTGCATAAACTTGAGTTAAAAAATCTGGATATTATATTTATTGAAAATGTAGGTAACCTGGTATGTCCCGCGAGTTTTGATTTGGGGCAGCACCTAAATATAACGTTATTATCAGTAACTGAGGGTGATGATAAGCCCTCAAAGTATCCGGTGATGTTTCGAGCAGCTGATTTAATGCTGTTAACTAAAACAGATTTACTGGATGTGATTGATGATTTTAAAACTGATACAGCGACAAAAAATTTACGCCAGCTTGCCAGTTCTGCTCCGGTTATAGAGTTATCGTCGCGTCGAGAAACAGGGCTTGATCAGTGGCTTGCCTGGTTAAGTCAGCAACTTGAAGCACAGCAACTTAGAGTGAGTCAGGGGCAGACCTTAAAACCGGCTATTCAGGCAGATGGCAGGCAATTGCACTCTGAGGTGTCCAGTCCCCGACGCCTAACACCCAACGTTCATTTTAAAAAATAACGATGACGGTAATCAACGCCAGGCACTGGTTACAAAAAATTCATGACCTGAATATAACTGAAAATATTAGAATCATGAATGTTTGTGGCGGGCATGAGCGCACCATTAGCGCAGCGGGAATTCGTAATCTTTTACCTGATAAAGTAGAACTCATTCCCGGGCCAGGGTGTCCCGTTTGTATTTGTCCAGAAGAAGATATTTTTTTAGCCATACAATGGGCATTACATGAAGATATTATATTAATTGCATTTGGTGACATGTTGCGTGTGCCAGTTAATGTATCAAAAAAAGAAGTGCGTACGCTAGAGCAGGCAAGGGCAGAAGGGGCGGATGTAAGAGCTATTGCATCACCACTTGATGCAATAAAGATTGCCCTGGATAATAAGCACAAAAAAGTTGTTTTTTTCGCGGCGGGTTTTGAAACAACTATGAGTCCTGTAGCGGCCATGATGATGCAGGGGTTACCTGATAATCTTTACATCTTGTTATCTGGCCGGCTCACCTGGCCAGCGGTTGCCATGTTGTTAGAGTCAGATGACGTTAATTTTGATGCCTTGATTGCACCAGGCCACGTCTCAACTGTTATGGGACCTGAGGAATGGCAGTTTGTTGTTGATAAGCATAAGCTGGCAGTTGCAGTCGCAGGCTTTGAGGCTGAGAGTATGTTGGCAGGGATTTATTCAGTGCTACGACAGAAAATAGATAACAGAGTTTTTCTGGATAACTGTTACCAGGAGGTAGTAGCTGATGAAGGGAATTTAACAGCCAGGAAATTCCTCAAATCAGCAATGAATGTTGTTGATAGTAACTGGCGTGGAATAGGCGTTATTGCAGATTCTGGTTTCAAAATATCTGAGCAATACTCACAACATGATGCACGGCTTGTATTTAAAAATAGCGATGATGATCAACGGCGTCGATTGGGTGAAATGCCAGCCGGTTGTGATTGTGCCAGAGTTGTATTAGGTAAAATATACCCCAATGAATGTCGGCTTTATGGTTGTGGTTGTAATCCTGGTTCACCGGTAGGGCCTTGTATGGTCTCAGATGAAGGTGCTTGCCATATTTGGTGGAACACTCATCGTCACTATAATTCATCTGACACCAAATATAAAACAACAATCTCCTCTGTTTAATAATGATTACTCACTCTAAAACAACTATAACCAGCCGGGCAGAATTAATGTGTTGGCATTTAGTTGTTTGCGGGTTTGTACAAGGAGTAGGTTTTCGGCCTTTTGTTTTTCATTTAGCAAATGATTTAGGTGTTAAGGGTTATGTACTAAATAATGCAGGTCAGGTGAGCATACAGATAGAAGCTAACAGGCAGGTATTGGACTGTTTTACTAAACGCTTAATTGATGAAGCGCCTACTAATGCAGAACCAGTTATACAATCAATTAATCATAAGCCGTTAAGCAACTTCAAAGAATTTTCAATACGCTTAAGCAGGGACTTGAATAAAAGTGATATTCATATTCTGCCTGACCTGCCAGTGTGTGAACAATGCCTATGTGAATTATTTGACAAAAATAATCGACGTTATCTTTATCCTTTTATTAACTGCACCCAGTGTGGGCCGCGTTATTCTATTATTAATACATTACCCTATGACCGAAAAAACACTAGCATGCAAAATTTTAAATTGTGTAATAAGTGTGAAACTGAATACACAACATTAACTGACAGGCGTTTTCATGCAGAACCTGTTGCCTGTGAAGATTGTGGTCCGGTTTTAAATTTTTCTAATAAAGCACATGATGTTTTTGGAAACAGAGATGCACTTGATGCCTGTGTAAATGCTTTAAGTAAAGGCTTAATTGTGGCGATTAAGAATGTTTCCGGATATCACCTGATGTGTGATGCGACTTCATCCCAAGCCATCGCCACACTACGAAAAAGAAAGCACCGTCCTGATAAACCATTTGCCCTTTTAATTAATAAAGATGTAGTTGGTAGGTATGTTGATATCACCCGGTCGAATTTTGATTTACTAGAAAGTAAAATGCGTCCAGTTGTATTGTTAAAGCGCAATATAAATACAACACTTCCCGATAATTTGGCGCCAGGCTTAAATTATCTGGGTGTTATGTTACCTAATAATCCGTTGCAGCATTTAATCAGTTATTTTTTTAAAAAGCCGTTAGTGTCGACATCGGCTAATATTTCCGGAGAACCTATAATTACAGATAATGATGAAGCCAGTCAGCGCTTATCAAATGTCTGTGATGCTTTTTTGCACCATAATCGTAATATAGTGCGACCAGCAGATGATCCAGTAGTCGTGAGCAATAATTTAGGCACTCAAATACTGCGTACCGGTCGTGGCTGTTCTCCTCGTGAATTTACTTTATCATTCAAGCTTCAAAGACCTGTTCTGGCACTGGGTGGTCACATAAAAAACACTATAGCCCTCGCCTGGAATAATCGCCTGGTACTTTCTTCTCATAATGGTGATTTAAGTGATCTTCGAAGTTACCAGGTTTATAAGCAATCAATTCAAGATTTACAGACCCTATACCAGGTGCAGGCTGAACAGCTACTGTGTGACTCGCATCCTGATTATGGTAGTTCACGCTGGGCGTCACAATCAGGTTTACCCGTCACTAAAATATTACATCACCATGCTCATGCCAGTAGTGTGTGTGTTGAACATCCGGAGATCAAACACTGGTTAATGTTTTGTTGGGATGGCGTTGGGCTTGGTGATGGCTTAGCTGATGACGCCAATTTATGGGGAGGCGAAACCTTTATGGGTGGCCCGGGAAACTGGAAGCGTGTTGCAAGCTTTCGCTCTTTTCGGTTACCGGGTGGTGAAAAAACTGCACGAGAAGCCTGGCGTATATCGGCCTCATTATGTTGGCACAGTCATTTGAATTATGAAGAAGAGAGTGATAAAAATTTAAATCAACTGAAGTTGATTTGGAATAAGAAATTAAATTCTCCAGAAACAAGCGCGGTAGGCAGGTTATTCTCTGGCGCAGCGTCTTTACTTGGTCTGCTTGATAATGAGAGTTTTGAAGGTCACGGACCTATGCTTTTAGAATCTTTAGCAACTACCGTGTTAGCAGATGCTCTTGAATTGCCTTTAACATTGGATGATAAGGGTGTTACACGAGTAAACTGGCAGCCGCTAATTTATATGCTTAAAGATACAAGCTTAACTAGTGCGTATCGTGCAAGATGTTTTCATGAATCACTGGCTGAATGTGTTGTAAGTCTTTGTTTGAAATTTAATACGGAAGATAAAAGTGTGGCGAACAAAATGGTGATTGGTTTGAGTGGAGGTGTATTTCAAAATAAACTACTGGTTCAATTAATTAAAGAACGACTGGACAAGTTTCAGTTTGATGTATACATGCCAGCATCTGTTCCGGTAAATGATGGTGGCTTAAGCATCGGACAAGTAATAGAGTATTATTTTCAATGAGTCAACGTATTACACTTTCACATGGCAATGGTGGGAAACATATGCGTCGTTTAATAGACGATGTGTTCTTGAAGTTTTTAGGTAACGATTTATTAACGACAAATAGTGATGCCGTTTTATTACCTGATAAAAATATGTCACTGATGACAACGGTTGATGGTTTTACGGTACAACCCATCTTCTTTCCGGGAGGAAATATTGGTTCGTTATGTGTGCATGGTACCGTTAATGATTTGGCAGTAAGTGGAGCTGTAGCAAAATACCTGACACTTGGCGCTATTCTAGAGGAAGGATTGTCTATTGAAAGTTTAGAAAAAATAGTTAAAAGTATGGCGCAGGCTGCTAAAGAGAGTGATGTAAAAATTGTATGTGGTGATACTAAAGTAATCCCCAAAGGGCAAGGTAGCGAGGTGTATTTTACTACGACGGGTATTGGCTTTAAAAAATCATTAATCGATTACACTACCGATAATATTAAAACGGGAGATAAAATTATAATTAGTGGATCTATCGGTGATCATGGTGCCGCTGTTATGCTGGCTCGAGAACAATTTGGCTTGTCTGGAAGCTTAAAGTCAGATAGTGCAAGTGTATTGCCACTATGTCAGGCCATTTATAAGATGCCTGAAGTGCGTTTTATGCGTGACCCTACCCGGGGTGGAGTCGCTAGTGTACTGCATGAAGTTATACAGGCTACAGGGCTGGGCGTTCAACTAAGCGAAACAGATATTCCAGTTGCAGATGAGGTTAAGGTAATTTGCGATATGCTTGGGTATGAACCATATTATCTTGCAAACGAGGGAAGAGTCGTTACCGTGGTTGAAGCATCCGTAGCCGAGCAGGTATGTTCTATCTGGCAAAATTTACCCAATGGTCAGTCAGCGGCTATAATTGGTGAGGTAACGGATAAACATCAGGAGCTTGTAATGCAAACTTTGCTCGGCGGAGAGAGATTGTTGTTTGAACTCAGTGATGAGCCCTTGCCAAGAATTTGTTAATAAATATATATCATTTTTTTGTGTTAAACGTATAGGATTTAAATTGAAGCCGTTAAGAATATTTTTACATGTCATCTGTGAAACGCCAGCATATCTAAGTACCTATCTGCGGCAACGTGGCATAGCTTTTGAAATTGTCTGTCTGGACGATGATTTGCCTGTTCCGGGCGATCTTGATAATGTTTCCGGTTTGATATTTATGGGGGGGGCAGGTAGTGTTAATGACTCCAAAGACTGGATTGTACAGGAGCTGGAATTAATTCGAAAAGCTGACGCATTAGGTGTGCCGATGCTAGGTATTTGTTTCGGCGCTCAACTTATCAGTAAGGCACTGGGTGGAAAAGTTTGGCCGGGTGAAGAACTGGAGGTTGGCTGGCATACAATTGAGGCTGTTAATGAAATNGAAAGTGAACCCGGGCATTNCACAATAAATACAAACTTGTGGTTGGCGGGGTTGCCGAAAAGTTTTGTTGCATTTCAGTGGCACGCTCATACTCTATCAGCTCCTCCGGGAGCGATTCAGCTCTGGCGTAATTCTTGTTATGAGCAACAGGGCTTTGTTAAGGGCAGAGCACTTGGCATGCAGTTTCATCTAGAGTTTACCGCTGAAACTATTATGGATTTATCTCAACGCTATTCGAGTGATTTATGTCATACCTCTGACTGTGTGCAAAGTTTTGAGCAGATTAATGAAAATATACAACAACGAGAAGCACAACTGCACGAGATGGCAGATTTAATTTACGACCGATGGTTAGAAATATCGGGGTTAGTTTTAGAGGGCTAACATTCATTACCAGAAAATGTTGACTAGACGTTAAACAGATTGATGCATTGCATGTCTCTAACTAATTTTTCAACTGTAGAAAAGGCTTAATTAACTAAAGCGGTAATATTATTGAATTATTTACTATCTTTAAGGTCTGAGTAATTAGAATAACAATACATGACTCCTGCAGCTACTGGTCATAGCTGGTATTTGCGCATAAGAGTTTGTCTTATGCGCTTTTTATTTACTACACCGGGTGCAGTGACGAGAGTTTGTCACCGACTAAAAAAGGTCTATTGAAGCCTGGTTTGATTGTTGATTCTGTTCCTGTTCATCAAGATCTTCTATCATTTCGTGAATCATTTGATCAAGTAGGCTTTGCACTTCATAGCTTGCATTTTCCATTCTCTGTAGAGCCTCTAAAGTCGCTTGCTTGTCTCCAGCGTCATGAAGACTTAATGCCTGTATGCCGTTATCGTGAACTGCTTCATGGGGAGCATCCAGGGCCTTGTAAGATTTCAGATGAGAAAAGAACTGTAGACCTTCACCCTCAAAATACCATTTACCCAGTCGGCAATGATGGTGATTAATGATTTCATCTGTTGCATTGATGCCATCTGCAATACAGCGCCTATAGACATCGTTTTTCCAGTGTATATGATCCATCATAACC
>JGI24724J26744_10000683_pt1 | contig 24198 bp, 16 predicted proteins | sample Cruoilmetagenom7_FD_26744 | JGI IMG/M metagenome (IMG submission 26744) | reverse complement strand
GCGATTACTCCATAACAATTAAAGCTGCTGGGCCCCGTTCCCACACAGGCCGCATACGCCCCGCGACTGTAAGAGAATAGTGCCATGCCGGTGATTGCAGTGGTCAAGGCCAGGCGGGACATCGTTGCGCGGCGCGCCGGGGGGAGTGTGCTGTATTGCTCATCTTCCAAATTCCCTGCCTGGGGCGTCGCTGTTGGTGTTGGCCCGTTTTTGGGTCAAGGGCAATGTGTCAAAATCACTGTCGCCCGCTCCACCTCACTCTCGAAACCATGTCGCTGCGTCAAAAATATTTCCCTCAAAAACGGTATCAGACTTTATCGTCACTTCCATACTTTTCGCCATCTGGCTTAAGAGACCAAGCCTGAAAACACCGTGTTTCCGGCCAAACGCACGTTTTGGGCGTTCCAAGCAGGCGGCACACCTTTACATTGCGCCTGAAACCCCCATTTTCGATCCTATATACGCCAAACATTTGGACCCATGACATGACATCCAAAACCTCGAAGACGTCCCCGTTGTCCTTTGTTTCGGACCCTGGGGCCGGGCGGTCGAAATGGGTGGCCGCCGGGCTGTTGGGCGTTGTGGTTCTGTGGATGGGCAGCGGTCTTGTTCTACCGTCACAAGACCCTGCGCCCCGCGATGGCACCGCACCGAAGCCGGTGGCCATCGCCGTGCAGGTCCGCACCTCGCACGCCGAAAGCGTCACGCGTCGCTTTGTTGCCAAGGGCCAGGCCCTGCCCCATCGCGACACCCAGGTGCGCGCCGAGGCCTCGGGCAACATTACAAAGCTGATGGTGCAGAACGGCGACATGGTGAAGACAGGCGACGCGATTGCACTGATTGACACCGCTCAATATCAGGCCGACCTGACCCGCGCCGCCGAAGACCACACGCGCGCATTACGTGAACGCAACAACGCCGTCACGCTGCGCGATCGGGGGGCTGCCACGAACGATCGTGTTCTTGAGGCCGAGGCCGCTCTGGCCGCCGCCGCCAGCACGCTGTTGCAGGCGCAAACCGCATTGGCGGACGCAACGATCACCGCGCCCTTTGCGGGCCGGATCGAAGACCTGCCCATCGAACAGGGCGAATACATCGGCGCGGGTGAACCGGCTGCGCGCATTGTCGACAATGTGCCGTTGACGGTCGCCATCCAGGTGCCGCAACANCTGCGCGCGCGCATCACACAAGGCGCGCCCGCCCAGGTTCAGTTCCTGACCGGCGAAGCTGCCAAAGGTGTGATCCGGTTCCTGGGGTCCTCTGCCGACGCGGACACGCGCACCTTTCTGGCCGAAATCGAAGTCGCCAATGATGATGGCACCATTCCCGCCGGTGTCAGCGCCGATGTGGTCATCGCCACCGGCGACGTCACAGCCCATTTCATGTCCCCCGCGATCCTGTCGCTGGATGACAGCGGCACCTTGGGCGTGAAGACCGTCACCGCCGACAATCGGGTTGANTTTCACGTGGTCGACATCGCCAGCGCCGGCACCGACGGCATCTGGGTTACCGGCCTGCCCGATCAGGTCCGGCTGATCACCGTCGGCCAGGGCTATGTGAAGGCAGGCGACCTGGCGACACCCCAGGACGCCGCGCAATGAACGCGCTGATCGATTTTGCCTTTGCCCGCAGCCGGGTGGTCCTGCTGGCGCTTGCCGCGATCCTGACCGTCGGCGCCTGGGCCTATATTGTGATCCCCAAAGAAGCCAACCCCGAGGTGCCGATCCCTGTCGTCTATGTCATAACCACGCTGGATGGCGTGTCCCCCGAAGACGCCGAACGCCTGCTGGTCGCCCCGTTAGAGACCGAGCTGGGATCAATTTCAGGTCTGGATGAAATCATCGGCAAGGCGGGCGAAGGATACGCCAGCGTCCAGATGGAATTCAGCCCGGACCTGCCGGTCGACGACGCCCTGGATAAGGTCCGCGANGCGGTGGACCGGGCCAAGGGCGAATTGCCCTCGGATGCAACGGACCCGACGGTGCATGAAATCAACACCGCCCTGTTTCCGATCATGAACATCGTGCTGTCCGGCCCCGTACCCGAACGCACCCTGAACGACATGGCAACCGACCTGCAAGACGACATCGAAGGCCTGTCCGGCGTGCTGGAGGTCGACATCGGCGGCACCCGCGAGGACCTGTTGGAAGTCCTGGTCGATCCGACCGTGTTCGAAACCTATAACATCACCTTTGGTGAATTGATCACACAGGTCACACAGAACAACCTGCTGNTCGCCGCCGGGTCGATCGAAACCGGCGTGGGGCGGATNGTGCTGAAGGTGCCCGGTCTGATCGAAAACGTCCAGAATGTGATGGAACTGCCGATCAAGGTNTCAGGTGGCACGGTCGTGACNTTTGCCGATGTCGCCACGGTGCGGCGCACCTTCAAGGACCCCACCAGCCTGGCCCGCATCAACGGNCAACCCGCGCTGGTTCTCGAGGTCAAGAAACGCGTTGGCGCCAATGTCATCGACACGGTGGCCGAGATTCAGGCGCTGCTGGACACACGGCGCGCGACCCTGCCCGACACGGTGCAACTGGACGTGACCTATGACCAGAGCGATGACGTGCGCACCATGCTGAATGACCTTCAAAACAACGTGATCACCGCTGTGGTTCTGGTGATGATCGTGATCGTCTGGGCGTTGGGTCTGCGGTCTGCCGTGCTGGTGGGTCTGGCCATTCCAGGGGCATTTCTGGCCGGTGTCACAGCGGTCTGGTTGATGGGATACACGATGAATATCATCGTGCTGTTTGCGCTGATCCTGGTGGTCGGCATGTTGGTCGATGGCGCGATTGTCACCACGGAACTGGCCGACCGCAAATTGCAGGAGGGCGTGCCGGTGCGCACCGCCTATGCGCTTGCCGCCAAACGCATGGCCTGGCCGATCATCGCCTCGACTGCGACCACGCTGTCGGTGTTCTTTCCNCTGTTGTTCTGGTCCGGCATCATTGGCGAATTCATGAAATACCTGCCAATCACCGTGATGCTGACCCTGGGCGCCAGCCTGTTCATGGCGCTGATCTTCATCCCCGTTCTGGGTGGGTTGATCGGCAAGCGGCAGGCACAAACAGCCCAGTCCAAGGCGATACTACAGGCCGCAGAACACGGCGATCCGCGCGACATNCCCGGCCCGACGGGGGCCTATGTGCGGCTGTTGCAATGGGCAATCCTGCGCCCCGGTGCGACCGTGATGCTGGCCATTGCCGCCCTGTTGGCGGGGTTCATGATCTATGGCCAGTTCGGGCGTGGCCTGACCTTCTTTCCCGAACCCGAACCCAGCGCCATGGTGGTCGAAATCCGGGCGCGCGANAACTATTCGATCAGGGAACGCGACGCGCTGGTGCGCCAGGTCGAACAGCGCCTGATCGGGCATNGCGAAATCGAAAGCGTCTCTGCCCGCACGGTGTTGGACAACCGCAATGACGCCGAGGTGATCGGCACCCTTCAACTGCGCATGAACGACTGGGACACCCGGCGCAAGGTGGCGGAAATCATCCCCGAAATCCGCGCCCAGATGGCCGATATTGCGGGCATCGTCGTGCAGGTCCAAACCCAAAGCCAGGGACCGACCCAGGGCAAACCTGTGAACCTGAAACTGGCCTCGGATGACCGCGCGGCACTGGCCTTGGCGGTGGAACAGGTGCGCAGCCAGATGGACGCCATCGGCGGCTTTACCGACGTGACCGACACCCGCCCGCTGCCCGGCGTCGAATGGGCCCTGATCCTCGACCGCCAGGAAGCGGCCCGGTTTGGCGCCGATGTCGCCCTGTTGGGTCAGGCGGTTCAGCTGCTGACCCAGGGCGTTGGCGTGGCCACATACCGGCCCGATGACGTGGACGGCTCGGTTGATATCCGTGTGCGGTTCCCGGAACAGGATCGCACCTTGGATGAGCTGCAAACCCTGCGCGTGCCGACCGCTGCCGGCCTGGTGCCGATTTCGAATTTCGTGCGATTTCAGCCAGTTCCACGTTCGGGCCAGATCACGCACACCGACCAACGCCGTGTCGTGACAATCGAGGCAAACGTCGCCCCTGATCTGTTGGTCAACAACCAGATCGTCGCGTTGACGGCGGCCATTGCCGACGCTGGCCTGCCCGGCGACGTGACCCCCAGTTTCGCAGGCGAGGCCAAAGAACAGGCCGATGCCGTGACCTTCCTGGTCAGTGCATTCATCACCGCCATCGTGCTGATGTTCGCGACCCTGCTGTTGCAGTTCAACAGCTTTTATCAGGCCTTTGTGGTGATGAGCGCGATCATCTTTTCCATCGCCGGGGTGCTGTTTGGCCTGTTGCTGACCGGCCAGCCCTTTGGCGTGGTCATGGGCGGCATTGGTGTGATTGCGCTGGCAGGCATCGTGGTGAACAATAACATCGTTNTGATCGACACGTATAACGACCTGCGCCGGGGCGACATGCCGCCGCTTGAAGCGGCCCTGCGCACGGGNGCGCAACGTCTGCGCCCTGTTCTGCTAACCTCAATCACCACCGCGCTGGGGCTCATGCCGATGGTGCTGGCGCTGACCATAGATTTTGGCGAGCGCACCATCCAAATCGGCGCCCCGTCATCGCAATGGTGGACCGAGCTGAGTTCCGCCATCGCCGGCGGTCTGGTCTTTGCCACCCTGCTGACCTTGGTCGTCACACCCGCCATGCTGATGCTGGGCGAACGCAAATGGTTNAAAGAAAACCGGGCCCAGAACAGGGCGGGTTAAAGAAACGGCTTGGCCTTCATCGTCACCGGNATGGGAACGCCCAGACGGTTCAAAATGGTGGGGGCCAGCTGGAGCTGATCCAGCCGNTCATCGAAATCCGGCCCCTCGGCATCGCCGAAATAATACAGCGCGAAATCCTGTTGCAGATCCTCGCGCCCGCCATGGTGGCCACGATCAGTCTGACCATGGTCGGCGGTGACGATTACCTCATACCCATCATTGCGCCACCTGGTGATGAAAGGGGCCAGCATTTCATCTGCCACGAAACAGGCATGATCCATTTCACCGCAATCATGGCCGAACCGATGGCCCATGCTGTCAAGGGTACAGGTATGAAGAATGCCATAGTTCAGCCCCTTGCGCGTGGCCAACATGGTCAGCGTGGCGAACAGATCCACATCGCTGGGCGTCATCTGATTGGCATGCCCATATCCGGTCATGGAATGGAACCGCCCATGGTTGATGCTGGCGCTGTCAGGTTCGTCATATTCGATGTCGCGAACATAATCGAACGGGTGGCGATTGAAGAACTCGGACCAAAAGGAATGCGTTACCGCGCCGGTCACACCACCCGCCTTGCGCACTTCGGAAAAGATGTCCGGCTGGCGGATGCGAAACACATTGCCATTGCCCGTGCAGCCGTGCTCCTGCGGCGTCACCCCGGTATGGATCGAGGCATAACAACTGGCCGAAGTGGACGGCAACACGCTGCGCATTTTCCAGCGCTGCGCGTGGCCTGAATCAACCCAGCCTTCGAGATTGCCAAACAACCGGCGCCAATTGCGCCAAGGCACACCATCCAGAATGATCAGCAACAGCTTGCGGTCCATGGCTTGCTCTCCCAGTCACACGGGTCCAGGCCCCGGCCTAGTTCCCGGCGCTTTCCATTTTGCGGTTGGCGATAACCTCCTCCAGCCAGCCCAGGCGCATTTCCGGCACCGAAGACAGCAGCAGGTCGGTATAGTCGTCAAACGGCGGGCTCAGCACCTCGGTTTTGGTGCCATAGCGCACCAGATTGCCCTGATACATCACCGCGATACTGTCTGCGATCGCCTTCACCGTAGCCAGGTCATGGGTGATGAACAGATACGCGACATCCTCGGCCTCTTGCAGCTTGGCCAGCAGGGCCAGGATTTCTTCGGCCACCAACGGGTCCAGGGCCGACGTCACCTCATCACAGATGATCAGTTTGGGTTTCGCCGCCAAGGCCCGCGCGATGCAGACACGTTGTTTCTGCCCGCCCGACAGCTCGGCCGGGTATCGATCAATGAACCCTTCGCCCATGTCGATTTCGTCCAGCAACTCCACCACACGCTTGCGCTTTTCGGCGCCTTTCAGGCCGAAGTAGAATTCAAGCGGGCGACCGATGATCGTCCCAACGGTCTGGCGCGGGTTCATCGCCACATCGGCCATCTGATAAATCATCTGCAACTCGCGCAGATCATCCTTGGAGCGTCCCGCAAGGTTGTCCGATAAGGTGCGCCCGGCAAATTCAATCCGCCCTTCGCGCGGCGGCAGAAGGCCGGTGATCACGCGGGCAAGCGTGGATTTTCCCGACCCGCTTTCACCCACAACGGCCAGCGTCTGGCCCGGGTGCAATTCGACATTCACGTTCTTCAGGACATCAAAATTCGTGCCCTTATAGCGCGCGGTGATGCCTTCGACCTTCAACACCGGTTCGGGCGAGGGTGGCTTTTCCACATGTTCGTTCGAACGGACCGACACCAACGCCTGAGTATAGGCTTCTTGCGGGTTGTTGATGATCTGATCAACGCTGTCGTATTCAACCATATCGCCCATCTTCAGCACCATGATGTCGTCGGACACCTGCGCAACAACGGCCAGATCGTGGGTGATATACAGCGCCCCAACCCCGGTGTCGCGGATCGCAGCCTTGATCGCCATCAGCACGTCGATCTGCGTCGTCACATCCAGCGCGGTGGTGGGTTCGTCGAACACCACCAGATCGGGCTCAGGGCACAGCGCAAGCGCGGTCATGCAGCGTTGCAGTTGACCGCCCGACACCTGGTGCGGATACCGCGATCCAATGTTGGCCGGGTCCGGCAGACCCAGCTTGTCAAACAGGTCGATCGCGCGGGCTTCTGCATCCGCCTTGGAGAACTTGCCCTGGCTGACGGCCGCCTCAATCACCTGATCCAGGATCCTCTTGGCCGGATTAAAGCTGGCCGCGGCTGATTGCGACACATAGGTCACCTCGGTCCCACGCAACTGGCGCAGACCCTTCACCGATTCCTGCATGATGTCACGGCCATTGACCCAAACTTCGCCGCCGGTGATTTCGACCCCACCGCGACCATAGGCCATGGCAGCCAGACCAATAGTGGACTTGCCGGCACCGCTTTCGCCGATCAGACCCAGCACCTTGCCTTTGGCCAGATCGAAGCTGACACCATGCACGATTTCGATCGGATGCGGCTTTTCGCCGGGCGGATAGACCGTCGCGCCGATCTTCAGATCGCGGACTTTCAGAAGGCTATTGTCGCTCATCCCCGACCCCCTTTCAGGCTGGTGGTTCGGTTCAACACCCAGTCCGCGACCAGGTTCACGGAAATCGCCAGCGTGGCGATGGCAATCGCGGGCACAAGGGCCGCGTTGATACCATAAACAATGCCGTCCTTGTTTTCCTTCACGATCCCGCCCCAGTCGGCCTCAGGGGGTTGCACGCCCAGACCAAGGAAGGACAGGGTCGATACAAACAACACCATAAAGATGAACCGCAGACCCATTTCCGCCACCAGAGGCGACAGCGCATTGGGCAGGATTTCACGGAAGATGATCCAGATCCGCCCTTCGCCGCGCAGCTTTGCCGCCTCGACGAAATCCATCACGTTGATGTCGACCGCNACGGCACGCGCCAGACGATACACGCGGGTGCTGTCCAGCAGCCCCATGACAACGATCAGCATCGGGATCGTCACCGGCATGACCGACAGAACGACCAACGCGAAGATCAGCGTCGGGATCGACATGACAAGGTCGACAAAGCGGCTCATGACCTGATCGACCCAACCGCCAACAACGGCGGCCGTAAAGCCCAGGATTGACCCAGTAGTGAACGACAGGATCGTGCCAGCGGTGGCGATAAAGATCGTCGTGCGTCCGCCATAGATCATCCGGCTGAGCAGGTCGCGCCCGATATTATCGGTGCCAAGCCAGTGCTTGCCGCTTACCGGTTCCCAAACGCCCCCGACGATTTCGGTCATCGAATAGGGCGCGATCAACGGGGCGAAAATGGCCGCCAGGAAATAGGCCGCAGTGAAAAACAGGCCGATCATTGCNGCCGGAGGAATACGCATCATTTCGGGTGCCTCAGTCGCGGGTTGGCCAGGATGGAAACGATATCGGCCACCATATTCAGGCCGATATAGACCGCAGCGAAAATCAGGCCGCAGGCCTGCACGACGGGCACGTCACGTTTGGACACATGGTCGACCAGATACTGGCCCATGCCGGGATAAACAAAGACCACTTCGACCACCACGACGCCAACAACCAGATAGGCCAGGTTCAGCATCACGACGTTGACGATCGGCGCAATCGCGTTTGGAAACGCGTGGCGGGCAATGACCTGAAAGGCCGACAGGCCCTTCAGCTCGGCCGTTTCGATATAGGCCGATTGCATCACGTTCAGGATCGCCGCACGCGTCATGCGCATCATATGCGCCAGAACCACCATGGTCAGGGTCAGCGCGGGCAACAGAACGGCCATCAACCGGTCGCCAAAGCTCATCCCGTCATAAACGGTGGCTACGGACGGGAACCACCCCAGGTTCACCGCAAAGATCAGGATCAGCAAATAGCCGATGAAGAATTCAGGAAGCGAAATCGAGGCCAGCGTGACCGCCGAAATCAGCTTGTCGGGCCAGCGTTCGCGATAGCGCACCGCAAGCAGGCCCAGAAGGATCGCCAGCGGGATCGCAATNACCGCCGCAACCGCCGCCAGGAAAAACGTATTGCCCAACCGCGAGCCAATCGCGCTGGAAATATCCGCCCCAGAGGTGAGNGCCGTGCCGAGATCACCNGTCAATGCGCCGCCCAACCAGGCGAAATATCGGCTGACTGCGGGCTCGTTCAGCCCCATGTCACGACGCAGGTTTGCCAGNGCTTCGGGGGTGGCNGACTGTCCAAGAATGGACTGGGCCACGTCGCCGGGCAAAAGCTGGGTTCCGGCGAAAATCAGGACCGAAACGGCGAAGAGAAGCAGGAGGCCCAGCGCAAGACGCTGGGCCACCAATCTGAGTGCAAGGCCCATATCAGCCGACAAGCCACATTTTGGCCGGGGCGTAGTTGTTCATCAGGTCGAACCCTTTGGTGTCGGCCCAACCGGCAACCTTGTCACTGGTTGCATCNACAAAGTCGTTGAACATCGGGCAAATCAGACCACCGTCCTGGTTCAGGATCATGTTCATGTCNCTGTACATCGCCTGACGCTTGGTATCGTCCAACTCACCACGGGCCGCGATCAGCAGCTGGTCGAACTGTTCATTGAAGAACCGCGTGTCGTTCCAGTCAGCGGTCGACAGATACGCGGTCGAGAACATGGCGTCCTGGGTTGCGCGACCGGACCAGTACGAGGTGCAGAACGGCTTGTTGTTCCAGACTTCCGACCAATAGCCATCGTTCGGCTCGCGTTTGATTTCCAGATCAATGCCGGCGCCTTTGGCCGACTGCTGAAACAGGGCGGCCGCATCCGGCGCGCCCGGGAACGAGTTGTCCGAAGTGCGCANCAGGATTGATCCCTCGTGACCCGACGCCTTGAGGTGATGCGCCGCTTTCTCGGGATCATATTCACGCTGCTCCATTTCCGCATAGAACGGATAGGACGCGTTGATCGGCGTGTCATTGCCAACCGTGCCATAGCCGAACAGGATCTTGTCGACCATCTCCTGACGGTTGATGCCGTATTTCAGGGCCAGACGCAGGTCCTTGTTGTCAAACGGCGCGGTGTTGGCGTGCATGATGAACACATAATGGCCGGGACCGGCAGTCGACCGCACGTCGATCCCCTTGGCACGGGCCACCAGGCTTGCGACCTTCGGCGGNACGCGGTTGGCCATATGCACCTGACCCGACTGGAGCGCGGACATACGCGCGGTGTCATCATTGATCGCCAGCAATTCGATGCTGTCGGCGTGGCCCATCGTGTCCAGCCAGGCATGCGGGTTGCGTTCGAACACNGTGCGCACGCCGGCCTCGTGATCCTTGATCACATAGGGGCCGGTGCCGATCGCGGCGGTCGGGTTNTCCTTGCCNCCANNGGGCTGGATCATCAGGTGATAATCGGACAACAGATAGGGCAGGTCGGCGTTCGGCGCGTCCAGCTCCAGGATAAAGCTNCCGTTTTCGGCGCGCATGCTGGTGATGCCGCGCAGCAGGCCCAGGGCGCCCGATTTCGATTCTTCACCGGCATGGCGTTCCATGGTTGCCAGCACGTCATCGGCGCTCAGCGGCTGACCGTTTGAGAAGCTGATGCCCGAGCGGATCTTGAAGGTCCANGTCTTGGCGTCCGGCGAGGCCGAGACGTCTTCGGCCAGGATATTGTCCAGACCACCGGTTTCACCCAGTTCAACCAACGGCTGGCCCCACATGCGGGTAATCGTGGTCATTGTGGTGTTGGTGGACAGCGCGGGATCAAGGCTGTCGGTGGCAGAGCCACCAGATACGGCAACCTTGAGAATGCCACCTTTCATCGGACCAGCGGCGTGCGCGGCAGAGGACAGCAGCGTGCCAGCAGCAGCCGCAGATACACCCAATGCGGACGCCCGGCCCAGGAAATCGCGACGGTTCAGTTTACGCTGAATCACGCGTGACGAGAGATAGTCGAGTTCTTTTTTCATGGTGAGCTCCCTGAAAGGCGGCCATTCGCGGCCCTTGTTGTTTTTTGGATAAACGAAGCCTTGCGCATATCCAAACGTGTAGCAAGTATTGCGTCGGTTTCAGATGACCCAAAAGCGACACTTTTACAAGCAATTACGAACCACAGAGTCAGTCACATCGCGGGCATAGACAAGGTCCTCCCCCGCGTAAGCCTCAATCCTGGCGGACAGGTGAAAATNGGTGGCATCGGACCACATCCGCGCCACAGCCTCGGTGCGCACGGACCAGTCGCCACGCGAAAGCGTCTGTGTCCAATGGGTTTNCCCCCGGGCAGACAGGGGGTCGTCGGGGTGAATTGACCAGGTCTCGCGGGCCACTTCGCCGGTGGTCAATCCGTGATCCAGGTCTTCGACCTCGCCGAAATCATCTTCGATCCGTAAGGTCATCACGCCCGTCGTGTGGTCGGTTTCCGTCACGCGTTTGTTGCTGCCGTCCCGCAGGGTCCGGGTGCGCCAAGGCTCGGCGGCGGCGGGTGGTTCAAACCCACATTCATCCTCGGTGGCCGTGGCCCGAATGGGCAGATCCAAATAGCCGCCGGTCAACGTCAGCTGGGCACCATCCGGNGCGGGCCAGATCAATGGCCAATAGGCGTTGCTGATCGACACCCGCAGCTTGTGGCCAGCTGGCAGGCGATAGGCGATGTGATCAAGGTGCAGGGTCACGCCCACCTCTTCGCCAACTGGCAGGGCGCGCGGATCGGCTGCACCGTCACGATGGGACAGGTTCAGCACGCCATAGGTGATCCGGGTCGATGCCCCATCAGGGTGCACATGGCACAGGCGCACCGCAATCTGGCCTTGCGGCTTGTCGGACGTCAGCCGCACACGCACACGCGCAGCACCGACGATNTCCACGTCACGCTCCATNGGNGCGCTGTCAAAACACACCGACAGGGCATCATCGCGCCGCTGGTCGCCGGGCATTTCCGGCCCCAGCCAGATCGCGCAATATTCACCACCGGCATTGCCCGTGGTGGCAAGCGAGCTGACCACCTCGGACAGCTCGGCACCACCATTGCCCAGACTGCGCCCGGTGCCGAACGGCAACCGTGCGACGGGCACATCATCAGGGTCCTTAGACAGCGCAATCCAGCGCCCCTCGCGGTGATCATACCAGGTGGCCGGGCGCACACCGTCCATCAGATAGTACCGCAGATCGGGGTCGTCCGCGACGCCCGTGTCGATGCCCTTCAGCCAACGATCCCACCAGCGCAGCGCCTCTTGCAGAAAGCCGATACGCGGTTCGGGCACTGCGAAATGCGGATATTTGTGCACCCAGGGGCCAATGATGCCCTTGGCGGGCGCGGACAGGTTTTGCACCAACGCAGGCACAGCGTTCTTGTACGCATCCCCCCAGCCGCCCACGGCCAGAACCGCCGCTTTGATCTGGGAATAATCCTCGCACACAGACCCGTGTTGCCAGTATGCGTCGCGCGCCTGATGGCGCAGCCAGACCGACGGCAGAAAGGGCTCAGCCTCCAGCCGCTCCAGCCACATGTCACGCCAGGCATCGCCAACCAGCGCCGGGTCGGGCGGACGCGAGGAATAGGACCACATGGTCGAGCCCCAGCCAAGGTTTTCGTTCAGCAAACAGCCGCCCTTATAATGGATGTCGTCGGCAAACCGGTCGACCGTAGAGCACAGCGTAATGACCGCCTTCAGGGGCGCTGGCTGCAACGCCGCAACCTGCAAGCCGTTAAAGCCGCCCCAACTGATCCCCATCATGCCGACATTTCCGTCGCACCAGGGCTGCGCCGCCAGCCAGTTTATGACCTCGATCGCGTCGGCCTGTTCCTGTGGCGCATATTCGTCCAGCATCACGCCCTGACTGTCGCCATTCCCGCGCATATCGACCCGCACACAGGCATAGCCGCGCGCGGCGAAATAGGGATGGGTCAGCGCATCTCGCGCTGTGGTGCCGTCGCGTTTGCGATAGGGCAGGTATTCCAAAATGGCCGGCACCGGATCGTTGCCCGCGTCATCGGGCCTCCAGATCCGGGCGGACAGGCGGGTGCCATCGGACAGGGTGATACCTTCGTCGGGCAGGTCGGTGATGCTGCGCAATGTCATGGCCCCATGGGGCATGCGAAAGGGGCGCCGCGTCAAGTACGCAGCGCCCCTTTGAGGTCGTTTATCACCGATTTAGAAGTTCAGCGAAATATCGCGGTGATAGGAAGCACAGGACGCCATCTTGAGCCCCTGTTCGCGGGTGAGCCGATCCTGAACCCGGATACCCAGCGTGCCTCGGATGCCATCCAGATAGGTCTGGATGCCCGGCACAAGCGTGGCCGCGTCGGCCCGCCATACCAGCTGTTCCTCATAGGCCGCGACGGCATTGTCAAACTCCGCCAGTGCCTTTTCGCGATCCGGGGTACGGGATTTCAGCGCCTTGCGAGCCTTGCCCAGCGCCTTTTTCACGTCATCCGCGCCTTCGACAGCCCCGAACAGTTTGGCCAGATCGTTCACCAGACCCTCGGCGTCGGCCTCAGGTGTGGTTTCGATGGTGGACCGCATGTCGCGCAGCTGGGCTTCCAATGCCGTGAAGGCATCGTTCGCCTGAAGCACCGCCAGAACCTCGGCAGGGGCTTCATAGGCGACATCAGCCGCCTTGCGATAGGTTGCACGCGACTTGTTCTCGGCCCCGGTCAGCAGGGCAAAGGTGTGGTGAACCTCCTCCCACGTGGCCGGGATCTGCGCCTCAAGATGTTCGATCTCGGCTTGCTTGATGGCAACCTTGGCTTCGATCGCGGCACGTTCTTCGGCCTGTGCCGCATCCCGCATCCGGCCCGCATGGGTCGACATTTCCTTCACCTCGCCGGCGATGACGCGGATCTGCTTTTCGATCCCACGCACCACGGTCAGTTGCGGCCGATAGACATCGGCAGCCGCTTCAACCTCGGCAGCGGAGTCGAACGCAGCGCTCAGTTGCGCCAGCGCCTTGTCGGCACTGTCCAGACCATCGGTAAAGTCACCCGCCAGATCCTTGGGCAGAGCCGACAGATCCAGACCACGCGCCGCAGCCACAGCATCGACTGTCGCCGTGCTTTGGGTCAGTTTCTGACCGACATAATCCTCAAGACACAGCTGCAACTTGGGATTGCGCGGCGGCGGGCTGCTTTCGGACAGGAAGCTGACCCGGTTGGGCAGATAGTTCACCAGCGGCGGATACAGACCAATAATGGCCAGCGCAGCAAGTTGCAGCGAAATGAAGGCGATGACGCCCTTATACATCTGCACCGTCTTGACCACGGCCGGAGCCACCCCGCGCAGATAGAACAGCGCGAAGCCGAACGGCGGCGTCAGGAAACTGGTCTGAATGTTCAGACCAATCATGACACCCAGCCACACGGCGGTGATGTTTGCCTGCGGATCAGCCAGAAGGATCGGCGCAACGATCGGCACAACAACCACGGCGATTTCGATGAAGTCCAGGAAGAAGCCCAGAATAAAGATCACCAGCATGACGATGACGAACTGCATCCAGAACCCGCCCGGCAAACCGATCAGGAAATCACGCACCAGTTCTTCGCCACCAAAGGCGCGGAACGCGGCGGTCAGCATGGCAGCACCCAACAGGATGATGAACACCAGAGCGGTCGTCTTGGCCGTTTCCAGCATCACACCCTGAAGCGTGTTTTCCAGCTTGAACACCCGCCAGCCGGACCAGGTCAGCGCCGTCAGGAACATCACCGTCGCGATGGCGCCAAGCGCGACGCCCATCCGATCCGCACCCGTCGACATCGCCTTTACGTTCATGTCGAAATTCGACAGGGCAAACCCGACCAGAACCAGGGATGCGATGGCCAGCAACGCCGGCGCATATAGCCACTTTGAGGCCTTCGGAAGGCGATAGCTTGCCATAATGATCGCACCAGCGGCACCAATGGCGCCCGCCTGGTTCACAGTTGCCACACCCGCGATGATCGATCCCAGAACCATGAAGATCAGCGCCAGCGGCGGCACCAGAGTGATCAGGATGTTTTTCACGAAAGTGCGGTCATACTTGCCTTCGTAAGGCACAGCCGGGGCCAGTTTGGGCCGCAGAATGGCGAAGACCAGAATATAGAGCATATAGAGCCCCACCAGCACCATGCCGGGAATGAAAGCACCCAGGAACATTTCACCAGCCGAGGTCGAAGCCACATCAAAGGTCGAGGACATCGACAGTTCACCCGTGGCTTCCTTGTACAATGCCTTGCGCAGGTTCGAGGCCTGGTCAGTGGCGCTGGCCAACTGGTCCGCCAGGATGATCAACACGATCGAAGGCGGAATGATCTGCCCCAAAGTGCCTGACGCGGCAATCGTGCCCGTCGCCAGGGACTGCGAATAGTTGTTGCGCAACATCGCGGGCAACGAAATCAGGCCCATCGCGACAACGGTGGCCCCGACGATCCCCGTCGTTGCCGCCAGAAGCGCGCCGACGAACACGACCGAAATGCCCAAACCGCCCGGCACCGGCCCGAACAGCTGTGCCATGGCGACCAGAAGGTCTTCGGCGATCTTCGAGCGTTGCAGCATGATGCCCATGAAGATGAACAGCGGGATGGCGATCAGCGTGTCTCGCTCAACCTCCCAGAAGACCCCCCGGAGGTTGGTCACCCCGGCTGACAGCCACTGTTGCGGCCCGCCAGAGTGAAAGAAGGCATCGGTCGATCCGGCAAAGATATAGCCACAGCCTGCGGCGATCCCGATGGTGATAATAGCAGCCCCGGGCAAAGCGAAAGCGACCGGAAAACCGGAGCCCAGCGCCATGGCCATGATCAGAATGAGAAGGGCGAGGAAATAGAGTTCCATGTGGTGTGTTCCCTAACTCAGTGGGTCGCGGGAGCGACATTGCGGTGACCGGGTTCATCCCGTTTATCTGCCACCGCATCAAAGAAATAGCTGACGAATTGAATCAGCATGGTGATTGCGAACAGGCCCAGGAAGGCCGCCATCTGGTATTTGATGAACATGCCGACACCGCCCGTCTGGGTGATCTCAAAATTCGCAACGGGGCTGTTGATGATCGACCGGGGGCCATTAAAACCGATCCCCATGATAACCCAGCAGGTGGTCATGCCCAGCACAATCGCGCCAAAGGCATTGATGAACCCGCGTGTGGTTGTCCCAAACCCCGCGTACAGAACGTCAACGCGCACGTGACCTTCTTCAAACAGCGTATAGGCCGAGGCGAACAGGAACAGCGCAGCATACCAATACCGCACCAGGTCCCCCATCAGCGCCTGCTCATAACTGAACACGAAGCGCGAGATCACGATCAGCAGCTCGGCGACCACAACCATCAACGCCAGCCAGGTGAACCCCAGCGTCCGGGTGAAGGCGGCAATGACAAAGCCCGCNACAACCAGCGGCATGTGCACATAGGGTCCGACCCAGCGGGCTTTGCCGAACAACCGCGCAGTGTCTTCACCCAGCATCGCGACAAAGACGCCTTCGACCCGCATGAAGGCGATCGAGGCATCAACGATACCGACCAGAAGCACGGACCAGAACAGGGCGCGGATCAGATAGACGTTGAACTTGTGGATGTTGCGGGCATCCCAGCGCAATGCGGTGGTTGGCGTGCGCAGCACATACAGAACGGCAACGGCGAAGGCGGCGACATAGATCGCGACTTCAAGCCAGGTGCCGCCGGTGGCCTCTCCGCTCAGAATCGATCCGACCGGCGGAATGTCGAAACCGACCGTCAGAACATTGTTGATCTGGAAAGCAAACAGCATCGCCAACATGCCCCAGCCAAACAGGCGGGCAAGGATGGCGGGATCGCCGTTACGCGAAATTTCGATGGGTTGGCTGGCCATTTGGTCCCCTCAACTGGCAGCGCGGAACGGGTCTTTCTCCCGTTCGCTTGAAAAAGAGCGGGACCGAAGCCCCGCTCTGATGTCTTGACGAAACGGTCCGGCTTAACCGCCGATACCCAGAACGCGGTTGCGTTCCGTCACGAACTTGCCTTCGAACTGCGCCATGGCGCTGCCGATTTCACGCAGCGAGGCCTGGAAGGCGTCATCGACTTCGGCAGCCAGCGCCGAATGGTCGCGGGTTTCCTGGAACACTTCTTCGGCGGCTTCGCCAAAGGCGTCCCAAACGTCTTCGCCAAACTCGCGCACTTCAACACCCTGTTCGTCGATCAGCTTGGCCAGGTACTGACCGTTCAGCGCCGTCGACTCTTCGTACATGTTGGCGGTTTCTTCGGCCGTGGCGGCCTCAATCACGACCTTTTCCCAATCCGAAAGGCTTTCCCACCAGGCTTGGTTCATGCCCAGCGCCAGGTTGGCGTTCGGCTCGTGCATACCGGCGGTATAGTAGTACTTGGCCGCCTCATAGAACTTCATGAAGTAGTCATTGTACGGACCAACCCATTCGGTCGCGTCAATGGCGCCCGACACCAGGTTTTCATAGATCTGGCCACCCGGCAGCGACACGGTCGACACGCCCAGCTTAGACATCACGTTGCCGCCCAGACCCGGGATGCGCATCTTCAGACCCTTCAGGTCCTCGGGGCCGTTGATTTCCTTGTTGAACCAGCCACCCGCCTGGGTGCCGGTGGCGCCGCAGACCAGAGATTTCAGACCGTATTCGCCAGCGACCTTGTCCCACAGGGCCTGACCACCACCGAATTTGATCCAGGCGTTCCATTCAACAACGGTCATGCCGAACGGCACGGCGGTGAAATAGGCGAACGCCGGGTGCTTGCCGACCCAGTAGTAGTCAGCAGCGATATAGGCTTGCGAGTTACCCGAGGCGACTTCGTCAAACGAGTCAAATGCGCCGACGCGTTCGCCAGCCGCAAAGTATTCAACATTCAGTGCACCGTCCGACAGCTCACCGATACGCGCGGCCAGACGCTGGGCCGAAGTCCCCAGACCCGGGAAATCCCGCCCCCAGGTTGACACGATAGTCATTGTCTTGCCGCCTTGAGCCAGCGCCGGTGCGGCCAGCGCGGTCGCGCCAGCACCAAGGGCTGCGCCCTTCAGGAATTTACGACGTTCCATCAAAATTATTCTCCTCCGAGTTTTCGACAGTCTTTTTCTCAGTGGTCGCCAGGCCGGAAAGCCCGGGCCACGCTGCCAACCTAATTACTACGGATGTCTGGGGAGATTTCAAATGTAATTTTTCAGAACTGGTAACATTTACTTACCAATTGCGCATTTCCCCTCGACAATCGGTAACGAATACACGGTTGTCGGGGTGTGAGGAGCGTAGAACTACCCTACTTGACCTAACGTCAGGCAGCAGATGATTCGCCTGGATGCTTGCCTAGAATGATCATCCCCAGAAGATCGTCCTCGGTCACCTCATCCACATTCACCGTGCCCACCAACTGTCCATTCTTCATGACCGAGGCACGGTCGCACATTTCCTTGACCTGATGAATATCGTGGTCGATCAGAAAAATACCGATTCCCTGCTTTTTCAACTCTTCGATCAGCTCGGACACCATGCGGGTTTCTTCAACTCCCAACGCAGCGGTCGGCTCATCCATGATCAGGATCTTGGCGTCGAAGTAGACCGCCCGCGCAATCGCAACCGATTGTCGCTGCCCGCCCGACAGGGCCGACACGGGGGCTGAGAACCGCTCAAAATTGGGGTTCAGCCGCTTCATGATCTTGCGGGTTTCCGCCTCCATCGTCGCATCATCGACAAAACCGAGCCGCGTGGTCAGTTCACGCCCCAGAAACAGGTTTGACGCCGCATCCAGATTGTCCGCCAACGCAAGCGTCTGATAGATCGTTTCGATGTTATAGCGGCGCGCATCGCGTGGATTGTCGATCTGCGCCACCTCTCCGTTGATCAGGATTTCACCGCCATCACGATGATAGGCACCCGACAACATCTTCATCAGGCAGGATTTACCAGCCCCGTTGTGGCCAAGCACTCCCACGACCTCGCCGGGATACAGATTGACAGTCACATGATCGACCGCCGTGATCCCACCAAAGGACAGCTGCATGTCACGCATTTCAACAAGAGGTGTGGTCATGAGGTGGCCCCCGTCCGTTTGCGATACATGATGTCTATCAACACGGCCAATATCAGGACCGAGCCGACAACGATATTCTGGAACGGCGCATCAACGCCCACCATAGCCATGCCCGATTGCAGGCTCTGCATGATCAACGCACCCAGAATGGCGCCATGGATCGTGCCCAANCCCCCGGCCAACGCGGTGCCACCGATCACGGCAGCAGCAATCACGCGCAGTTCATCCAGCGTGCCGATGTCATTCGAGTGGTTGGTCAGACGGGCTGACGCGACCACCGCCGACAAGGCACAGAGAAACCCCATCATCGCAAACACCTTCACGGTCAGCATCCGCGTGTTGATGCCCGACAGTTCGGCCGCATCGGGGTTGCCACCAGTGGCAAAGATATAGCGCCCCAATCGGGTGCGATTGGCGACCATCGTCATGGCAACGGCCACACCGATCAACANAAAGACCGAAATCGGCAGGCCATAGGCGGCGGTGAACCCTTCGGGCATCTCTTCGCCTTTGGCGGCAAACATGCGTTCCAGGCGACGGACCGGGATCTGATAGCTGTTCAGCGTCCAAATAAAGCCCAGAATTGCAGCGGCAATGATGCCCCCCATGGTGAATTCGGCCCAGACCGGTTTGACCGGAAAATCATGGCTGATCTTGTTGTGCCGTGACGACCACAGCGCATACAGTGCGGCGGCCACCGCCAGCAGGCCGACAACCCACGACAAGGTGGTGCCCAGCGTGCCATTGATCCCGCCGAATTTCATGAACGTATTGTCCAGCGGGCCAATCGTTTTACCGCTGGTCAGATACCAGGCCACATTGCGCCAAATGAGCAGCCCGCCCAGCGTTACAATGAACGCCGGAATGGTCAGGTATCCGATAAGCCAGCCATTGAACGCGCCAATCACCGTGCCTGCAAGCAGCCCGACCAACATGCTGATCCAGGGCGTCAGACTGTGATCCAGGCCGAGGCCCAACCATTGCGGCAGCACCAGCGTCTGGGTCATCGCCATGATGGCCGAACAGGTGGCCAGCAGGGCCCCGACGCTCAGGTCAATGTGGCGCGTGACAATCACAAACACCATGCCCGTCGCCATGATGGCCACCGATACGGTCTGGATTGTCAGGTTGAAAATATTGCGAGGGGTAAGGAAGCGTCCGTCCGTCAGCAGGTCGAAACCAATGCAAAGAAGGATGAATGCCCCGATCATGCCCAACAGCCGCGTGTCCAGCTCGAGGATCTGAAAGATGTTGCGACGGGGTTGAGCGGTGATCGGCACCTGGGTCGTGTCGGTCATACCGTATTCCTGAGTCAGTCGGGTTGGATAAAATTCTGGTCGCCCCGTGGTGTCACAGGGCGACCAGATTGCTCAGTTAGTTACAGGGGGCCGGGCCGCCGGAAACGCCTTGGCACAGGGCCTCTTGCGTTATCCAGCCAGCATCAACCACAACCGACAAGTTGTCGGCGCTCACCGGAAGCGGCGCCAGGAACTTGGCCGTCATCTCGGTGCCAGCGGGGCTGGTCCAGGGCGCGGCACCATCAATGTCAGCCATCATGGTGCCACCGGCCATTGCCACGGCGATTTCACCGGCAGCACGGCCCAGTTCGCGGGCGTCTTTCCAGACACTGACGGTCTGGTGCCCCTTGGCAACACGGTTCAGCGCGGCGTGGTCACCGTCCTGGCCGGACACCGGAATGCCCTCCATGCCCTGTGCGGTCAGCGCGGCGACAACACCGCCTGCGGTGCCGTCATTGGACGCCACAACGGCGTCGACGCCATTGTCAGCGGCGGTCAGGATCTGCTCCATGTTGCGCTGTGCGTTGGCGGGCAGCCAGCCATCGGTATAGGCCTCGGCGACGATGGTGATGTCACCCGCGTCGATCGCGGCCTGGATGATTTCCTGCTGACCACCCCGCAGGAAATCTGCGTTGGGATCAGTGGGCGACCCTTTGATCATGACATAGCGGCCCGTGGGCTGGGCTGCGAAAATGGCACGCGCCTGCATCCGACCGACTTCGACATTGTCAAAGGTCAGATAGAACGCGCGCGGGTCTTCGATCAGACGGTCATAACCGACAACCGGAATGCCTTCGTCCGCAGCCGCCTGAACCGCCGGGCCGATTGCCTGCGTATCCTGCGCCAGAATGATCAGAGCATCGACGCCCTGCGCGATCAGGCTTTCCACATCCGACAGCTGTTTCGCCGACGACGATTGCGCATCAGCCGACACATAGGTCGCACCAGCCGCTTCCAGGGCCGCCTTGATCGCCGCCTCGTCCGTTTTCCAGCGTTCTTCCTGGAAGTTCGACCAGCTTACGCCAACCGTCACCCCATCAGCCAATGCCGTGGTCGCCATTGCGGCACCAAAAAGCGCAGCCGTAAAACCGGTAATCTTTTTCATGATGTCCTCCCAAACATGTCTGTGCGCCAACAGCTCCAATCCGGATTCGCAAGCGACATAACAATTGGTAGCACCATTTAATTTTGCGACCAAATAAATATCGCGCCGGGTGGCATTTTCGTGCTACGTCGGTGAAACCTTGCGCCTTTGGCGGTCAAACCGATATGCGAACAGGACACGAGGGGGGACGACGTGGCACCAAAGGACAGATCCGCAAACGGAGCAGATCAACGCGAGGCAGGGCGGACACAGGTCCTGGCCGTGATTCGCAAGGCGGGACAGATCGCCCGCATCGATATTGCACAGGAAACCGGCGTCAGCCCGGCGACGGTCACGGCGCTGACCTCTGAACTGTTGGCCGCCGGTTTGATCGAAGAGGTCGCCCCGGACATCGAAAAACCAGCGGGACGGGGTCGCCCCCGGGTTGCCCTGCGCCTGCGCGGCGCGGCGCATCTTATCGCCGGCCTCAAAGTCTCACACAGTACCCTGTCTGTGACTCTGGTCGATTTCGAAGGCATTACGCAGCACGAACACACGGCGGCCATGCCGGGCCACAAGATCACGGCACAGGCCCTGATCGACATCATCCACAGAACCTTGAGCGACGTCCTGCGCCACCTTGGCAAAGACCTGAGTGGTCTGTCCGGCATCGGTCTGGGTATGGCCGGCGTGATCGACGCGCCAAAGGGGTTTGTGCACTGGTCGCCCTCTCTGACCGACCGGAACATACAACTGCGAGAAATGCTGGAACAGTCTCTATCCCTGCCCATTTTCATCGACAACGACGCCAATCTGGTCGCCAAGGCCGAACAGCTGTTTGGCGAAGGCCGCGGGGTCAAGGACTTCATCGTTGTCACGATTGAACATGGCGTCGGCATGGGCATTGTCATCGACGGTCAGATCTATCGCGGCACGCGGGGTTGTGGTGCGGAATTCGGCCACACCAAGGTTCACCTGGACGGCGCCCTGTGCCGCTGCGGCCAACGGGGCTGCCTTGAGGCCTATGTTGCCGACTATGCCCTGCTGCGCGAGGCTCAGCTGTCCGAACCTGTCGGGAACCTGTCGCCTGAGGATCAACTGACCCAGCTTTTCCTGGCGGCCAAGGCGGGTGACAGCACCGCCCAAAGCATTTTCAACCGTGCGGGCCGGATGTTCGCGATGGGGCTGGCCAATATCGTCAATATTTTTGATCCCAAGCTGATCATCCTGTCGGGCGAACGCATGCAGTTCGACTATCTCTATGCCGACGAAGTCATTACTGCCATGAAGGCCCTTGTGGTTCAGGTCGACGCCCCCCCGCCTGAGGTACGCATCCACAAATGGGGGGACCTGATGTGGGCCCGCGGGGCTGCCGCCTATGGGATCGAAGGGGTGACCGATCTGGCCGTGCGGATGATGGGTAATGCATAAGATTGTCCTGCTCGCCCTGTTGCCCGGAATTGCGATGGCTGACCCTCGCTTTCAGCCGATNCCGGTCGAAAATCATNCCTATTCCGGCGGGTGGGAACACTTTGTCGGCGGNGGCGTCGCCGCCTTTGACTGTGACGCAGACGGNTTCACNGACCTGTTTGCGGCCGGAGGAACCGATCCGGCCGCCCTGTTTCGCAACCAGGGCCAAGACACGGTCACATTTGAAAAATCCACCCCGGATGCCCTTGCCCTGACCGGGGTCACCGGCGCTTATCCTGTGGATATTGACGGCGATGGCTGGCTGGATCTGGCGATCCTGCGGGTCGGACCCAATGCTTTGATGCAAGGCGGGCCGGATTGCAGCTTTGCCCCGTTCGATTTGGGGTTTCACAGCCCGGACCGCTGGACCACCGCCTTTTCGGCCACCTGGGAGGGCGACGGCCTGCCCAGCCTTGTCTTTGGCAACTATGTGGATCGCAGCAATCCCAATGGCCCATTCGAGGCCTGCGATGTGAACGCGCTCTATCGGCCGCTCAGCGGTCGCTATGTGGAAACCACCCTGTCCCCCGGCTTTTGCGCCCTGTCCACCCTGTTCTCAGACTGGGGCCGACAGGGACGCGTGGACCTGCGTTTCAGCAACGATAGACACTATTATGTGCGCGGTGGGGTTGAACAAATGTGGGCGATGGATCCCACCCCACGCCTGTATACTCAGGCGGACGGCTGGCAGCAGCACAGCCTCTGGGGCATGGGTATTGCCAGCCGCGACATCACCGGCGATGGCCTGCCAGAGATCTATCTGTCCTCAATGGGCGATCAGCGCTTGCAGATGTTGGTGCCCGGCACAAGCGGCCCACATTACGCAGACGTTCCGTTTGATTGGGGTACCACCGCGCATCGTCCGCATTTGGGCGATGATGGCCGTCCATCCACCGGGTGGCATATCGCTTTTGGCGACGTTCAGAACGATGGCTTGGACGATGTCTTCATCGCCAAGGGCAATGTGGAACAGATGCCCTCGAATGCAATGGAGGATCCGAACTCCCTTTTGATCGCCGGTCCGGACGGCTTTGAAGAAGGCTCTATTGCAGCTGGAATCGCCTCAATGTCGCGATCGCGTGGGGTCGCTTTGACGGATCTGAACAACGACGGGCGTGTGGATCTGGTTGTCACCAACCGGCGCGCGCCGATGGAAATCTATCAGAACGTCACGACTGACGCCGGGCATTGGCTGGAAATCAAACTAGAACAGGCCGGGACAAACCGCCACGCAATCGGTGCCTGGATCGAACTGCGCATCGCAGACCGTGTGCAAAGCCGCGAACTGACCATCGGCGGTGGCCATGCCGGTGGCACTCTGGCCTGGGAACACTTTGGGTTAGGAGAGGCCGAGACCGCGCAGCTGCGCATTATCTGGCCGGATGGCGCGACCTCGCAGTGGCGCCCCCTGACGGCAGATCAACACGTGACACTGACTCGGGATGGGGTCGATTTCGTCACTGATCCACCGCAAAACCGCTAGGAACCGTCTGTGGGGCACCCATACGACCCTGCTGGCTGATCGGGTCGGTCAGGGCGTGAAGAAACGCGACCAAGGCGGTAATGTCCGCATCGGACAGCGTGACCGGAGACAGCTCGTTCGCCCCGGCAATGGCCATCAGGTCCGCCGCGCTTGCCATGACTGCCATGTCCCATTCCGTGGCCTCGGTAAAGGCCGGCAAGACCGCCTGGGTCGGATCATAAGACATCAGCGACGCAACTGGGTCGAGATGATGGCGCACCACGGC
>JGI24724J26744_10000671_pt1 | contig 24368 bp, 27 predicted proteins | sample Cruoilmetagenom7_FD_26744 | JGI IMG/M metagenome (IMG submission 26744) | reverse complement strand
CAGCGATGAGGAACTGACGGAAATCGACCGTTTTGCCCGCGATGAGGCGATCAATCTTTGGGCGTCATCGGCGGAACTGGGGTGAAGGACAAGAGGGTGTCCCACCGTGGGACACTCTTGCCAGATAGCAATATCAAAGGGTTGGCTTGCAGCATTAACCCTTTGATAACACGTTTGGATCGCTGCGACTGAATGGTAACCGCAGACAACGCGGGCTTTTCAAGTGCCGACGCGGGGTTCCAGACCAATCGCGCTGAGGGTCATGCCGTGAAGGTCATGCTGGGATTGCAGGCCCCGAAAAACCGGCATGCGGGCATAGCCGCGCCGCGCTTGGCTGGCACGGCAGGCAGCCGTTCAATCACCCCAGATACCGCGCCTGGCCGACCTCGAAGGCTTGCGTGACGGCGGGCGGATAATGGGCTTTGAGGAACTCGCCAAAGCGGTTCCGCCAATCCTGCGTCGGGCGGTGCGACTTTTGCAGATGCCAGGGAAAATAGAGCCCCTCGGCCAGTTGGTTGGCCAGGGGGCCGATTGTGTCGGGCGTCAGCAGCGCGAAAATATTGTTGTCGATCTTGCGGGTTTTCAAACGCGGGTCGCGGTAATCGCCATACAGCTTTTGCGGCGTCAGACGCTGGGCGGGTCGCAGCCGGTCAAACAGCATTTTCGGACCAACGCCAAATTTGTTATCCGGATTGCGGTACAATTGCAGATCGTGGTGAATGATCGGCGCACCGGGTTTGAGGAAGGGCAGCAACGCCAGCGTGTCGAGGATCGGCCAAGGGTGGTGGCTGGCATCAATAAACGCCATGTCAAAAGGCGCGTCGCCCGCCAGATTGCGCAGGTCCAGCGCCGTGGCTTGGGTGTGCAGCGAAACGCGGTCTGCTTGGCCCATCGCCTCGATCAGATAGCCGACCGGTTTCTCTTGGTCAAAATAGACGCGTTCGGCCATATCGAGACTGTGGATCTCGCCGCCACCGTTCGCGGCCAAAATCTGCGCCATCATTGCGCTTGAAAACCCTGTGCAGCAGCCAATCTCGACAATGCGCTTTGGCTGGTGGCGGGCCATCAGATGGTGCATGAACACCAGATCATGCCCGTCAATGGCGCCCATTTTTAGCGCCCAATGGCGGTTGAACGCCTCGGCCAAAGCATCAGGGATTGGTCGAGGCGTATCGGTCATCGCGCGAATTTCTTGTGCTTGACGCGCTTTGGATTGACTGAATCCGGCCCCAGTCGGCGGATCTTGTCTTCCTCGTAAGCCTCAAAGTTGCCTTCGAACCATTCGACGTGGGCGTCGCCCTCGAACGCGAGGATATGCGTACACAGCCGATCGAGGAAGAAGCGGTCGTGCGAGATGATCACCGCGCAGCCAGCGAAATCATCGAGCGCCGCCTCAAGCGCCTGCAGGGTTTCGACGTCAAGGTCGTTGGTCGGCTCGTCAAGCAGCAAGACGTTGCCACCCTCGCGCAGCAGTTTGGCAAGGTGGACGCGGTTGCGCTCGCCGCCCGACAACAGGCCGACCTTTTTCTGCTGGTCGCCGCCCTTGAAGTTGAACGCCGAACAATAGGCGCGCGAGTTCATCGTCATGTCGCCAAGTTCGAGGATTTCCAACCCGTCGCTGACCTCTTCCCAGACGGTATGTTTGTCGTCCAGCGAGTCGCGCGACTGGTCAACAAAGGCCAGTTGCACGGTGTCGCCAAAGGTCACGTCGCCCTCATCGGGGGCCAGTTCGCCGGTCAACATGCGAAACAGGGTGGATTTACCAGCGCCGTTCGGGCCGATCACGCCGACAATGCCGCCGGGCGGCAGCGAGAACGAGAGATCCTCGATCAACAGCTTGTCGCCCATGGCTTTTTTCAGGCCCTCGACCTCAATGACCTTGCCGCCAAGACGCGGGCCATTGGGGATGATGATCTGCGCCGAGGACATCTTTTCGCGCTCGGTTTTCGAGGCCATTTCGTCATAGGCGTTGATCCGGGCTTTTTGCTTGGCCTGACGGGCCTTGGCACCGGCGCGGATCCACTCAAGCTCGCGCTCAAGGGTCTTCTGGCGGGATTTATCCTCGCGCGATTCCTGCATCAGGCGCTTGGCTTTTTGCTCCAGCCACGCCGAATAGTTGCCCTCATAAGGGATGCCCCGGCCGCGATCGAGTTCGAGGATCCACGAGGTGATATCATCGAGGAAATAGCGGTCGTGCGTGACGCAGAGGATGGTGCCCGCGTATTCGATCAGGTGTTTTTGCAGCCAGGCGATGGTTTCGGCGTCAAGGTGGTTGGTCGGCTCATCCAGCAGCAGCATGTCGGGCGCTTCGAGCAGCAGTTTGCACAGCGCGACGCGGCGCTTTTCGCCGCCCGAGAGGGTGCTGACGTCGGCGTCATCGGCGGGGCAGCGCAGGGCCTCCATGGCGACGTCGATCTGGCTGTCGAGATCCCAGAGGTTCTCGGCGTCGATCTGGTCTTGCAGGGCGGCCATCTCGTCGGCGGTCTCGTCCGAGTAGTTCATCGCCAGTTCGTTGTACCGCTCCAGCTTGGCCTGCTTGGCGGCGACGCCCAGCATGACATTGCCGCGCACGTCGAGGGTTTCATCCAGTTGCGGTTCCTGCGGCAGATAGCCGATTTTCGCGCCCTTGGCGGCCCAGGCCTCGCCGCCGAAGTCTTTGTCGATGCCGGCCATGATGCGCAGCAGGGTCGATTTACCCGAGCCGTTCACGCCGACAACACCGATTTTCACGCCGGGCAAGAAGTTCAGATTGATGTTCTCAAAGCACTTCTTTCCGCCCGGATACGTTTTGGACACGCTGTCCATATGGTAGACATACTGATAGGACGCCATGTGGTGCTCCAAGAATAACGGGAATTTGCACGCTTCAGTACAGGTCCGGGGGCCAAGTCGCAAGCCACCCCCTTTCCCTTTTGCGACGGGTCTCGCATACTGGGCGCGTAGTTTTTATAGCGGTCCTGACGTGAAACCAGACACGCCCCTTATTTCGGAGTTCCCCATGCCTCTCGATTTTCTGACTGGCGGCGGCATCATTTTGCTGCTGATTGCTGTCTTTATCATCATCTCGCTGTTTCTGGGTGTGCGGATCGTCCCGCAGGCGCAGAAATATGTGGTTGAGCGGTTCGGCCGCCTGCGCTCGGTGCTTGGGCCTGGCATCAACCTGATCGTGCCGTTTATTGATACGGTTGCGCATAAGGTGTCGATCCTTGAACGCCAGTTGCCCAACCAACGCCAAGACGCGATCACCACGGATAACGTGCTGTTGCAGGTCGAAACCAGCGTCTTTTACCGCATCATGGAGCCGGAAAAGACCGTCTACCGGATCCGCGATGTGGATGCGGCGATCCTGACGACGGTGGCGGGCATCGTGCGCTCGGAAATCGGCACGATGGAGCTGGACGAGGTGCAATCGAACCGCGGTCGTCTGACGACAAAAATCCGCGAGGCGATTGGCGATGTGGTCGATGACTGGGGCATCGAGGTGACGCGGGCCGAGTTGCTGGACGTGAATCTTGACGAAGCAACCCGCGCCGCGATGTTGCAGCAATTGAACGCCGAACGCGCCCGCCGTGCCACGGTAACGGAATCCGAGGGCGCCTTGCGGGCGGTGCAACTGGCCGCCGACGGTGAGCTGTATTCAGCCGAGCAAGAGGCCAAGGCCCGCCGTATCAGCGCCGACGCCGAGGCCTATGCCACCGGCGTCATCGCCGAGGCAATTTCGAGCAACGGTCTGGAGGCCGCGCAATACCAGATTGCCTTGAAGCAGGTCGAGGCGTTGATGAAGGTCGCCGATGGCCCCGGCAAGCAAACCATTCTGGTGCCGTCACAGGCAATCGAGGCCTTTGGCGATGCGTTCAAGATGCTGAAAGGACGTAGCTAATGCACGAATTGTGGTGGATCTGGATTGCGGGCGGTCTGATACTGGCGATCCTTGAAGTGCTGGTTCCGGGATTCCTGTTTGCCGGTTTCGCCGTGGGGGCGGTGCTGACTGGGGCCATCATCGGGCTGGGCATTCCCGGATCGGGGTGGATGCTGGTCTCGCCGTTCAACGCGCTGGTGGTGTTTGCCGTCTTGTCGGTGGTTGTGTGGCTGGCGATGCGGTCGCTGTTGGGCGTGCGTCGCGGGCAGATCAAAACGATCCATACGGATATCAACGAGAACTGAAATACCGGTTGCCGTGCGGGGGCTAGGCCTTGAGCTGCGCGGCAATGCCGTCTGCTTGCTCGCGCACAATGCGACGCCCTTCGGCGATGCAGGTATCGGCGTGGTGAAAATCGACCATCGTTATCGTGCCGAGGTGTGCATCAAGCATGATTTGCGGCGGGTCACCGGCAAGGCGCGAGCGGCGGATCTGGTCGGACATGATGTCAATCGTGGCGGTGATCAAGGCGACGTAACTTGGCTCGGTGTGGTCGGAAATATCGTCTTTGGGCGCATCGCTGCCCCACAAGGTTTTCAAGCGATCGGGCAGCATGGCGGTGAAATCGGGCAGGCCGAGTTTCGTGTCTGCGGGATCCCAGTAGGCCCCGCTATAGGCGGCATTCGGGTTCACGGCGATCACCGCTTCGGCCCCCAGCGCACGGGCGGCTGACACGGGCACGGGGTTGACGGTGCCACCGTCAATCAACCAGCGATCATCCAGCCATTTGGGCCGCAGCAGGCCGGGGATCGACACCGAGGCCCGCACACTGTCGACGGTATTGCCGGTTCTGAGCCAGATCTCGCGCCCCGTCCTGAGGTCAGTCGCCACGGCAATGAAGGGCAAGGCCAGATCCTGGATTTGTTCGGGCATTCCAAGGTCTTGCAGCATCGAGGTGATGCCCTGACCGGAAACCAGACCGCCGCCGCCGATGCGCATGTCGATCACCGTCATCATCGTGCGCAGGGTCAGTGATCGCGCCCATTCTTCGAGCGCGTCCAGTTTGCCCGCCGCATAGGCCGCACCAACCAGCGCCCCCATCGAGGACCCGGCGACGACCTGCGGCTGCAGGCCCATATCGGTGAGTTCGCGCAAGACGCCGATATGGCACCAACCGCGTGCGCCGCCTGATCCGAGTGCGAGGCCAATGACGGGTTTTCGCATATCAGGGCCCTTTGGTTGTCAGGAACAGGCGTTCCAGCACGGCCAGCCCCTCATCGAGTTTCACGCGGTCCGTATCCGAGAGGGGCGCGAGCAGGGCGTCGGTCGCGGCCTCCATGTCCGGGCGGATCTTGTTCAGGGCGCGTTTGCCTTTGAGGGTCAGCGCCGTATGGGCGATGCGCCGGTCGCGGGTNTCGGTGGTNCGTTTGACCCATCCACGACGCTCCAGTTCGGCCAAGGCCCGCGAGATCTTGGTTTTATGGGCGGGTACACGGGCGCATAATTCGCTGGCGGTGAGCGATGGCACCTCGGCCAGATTGACCAGCACACGCCACTCCGACCGCGTCAGCCCGTGGCGGCTGCGGTAGATGTCGCGGGTGTTTTCCGACGTCAATTCGGCCAGAAGGTTCAGGCGGTACGGTAGATAGTTGTGCAGAAACATAGCGGTAACACTAAGCGTTGATAGTTACATTTTCAACTAATAATCTGCGAAATATGATTCGTAAGATCCTTTGACCAAGAGAGAGACCCACATGAGCAAGACCTTCGCCTCGGCCGGAGACATGGAAGAGAAAACCATCAGCTTTACGCAAGTCGGTGAGGGGCTTTATGCCTTCACCGCCGAGGGGGACCCCAACAGTGGCGTGATTATCGGCGACGAGTCGGTGATGGTGATCGAAGCACAGGCAACCCCGCGGCTAGCGCGTAAAGTGGTCGAGTGTATCCGCAGCGTGACCGACAAGCCCATCAGCCATCTGGTGTTGACGCATTATCACGCCGTCCGCGTGCTGGGTGCCAGCGCCTATGGTGCGCCGGAAATCATCATGTCGGACAAAGCGCGTTCCATGGTTGTCGAGCGCGGTCAGGAAGACTGGGACAGTGAATTCGGCCGCTTTCCGCGCCTGTTCATGGGTCACGAGGAAATCCCCGGCCTGACGTGGCCGACCTCGACCTTTAGCGACCGCATGACCGTGTATCTGGGCAAGCGCCGCGTGGACATCATGCATCTGGGCCGCGCCCACACCGCCGGTGACGCCGTCGTCTGGGTGCCCGATGCCGAGGTGATGTTTACCGGTGATATCGTCGAATACCACTCGGCTTGCTATTGTGGCGACGGTCATTTTGAGGATTGGGGCAACACGCTGGGCGAGATCGCCAACTATAACCCGGTCGCCATTGCGCCGGGCCGCGGCGATGCCCTGATCGGCGAAGAAATGGTCGAAGCGGCGCTGGCCAACACGTTTGACTTCGTCGACAGCACCTACCGGCCGGTGCAGCGCGTCGCGGCGCGTGGTGGCTCGCTGAAAGAAGCCTGGGACGCGGTGCGCGCGGAATGTGATCCGAAATTCGCCGACTACGCAATCTATGAGCATTGCCTGCCGTTCAACGTCGCGCGTGCTTACGACGAAGCGCGTGGCATCGACACCCCCCGCATCTGGACCGCCGAGCGCGATCAGCAGATGTGGGCAGACATGCAGGGATAAAGAACCATGACGATGCAAGAACGGTATCCGCTGGCGTATAAATCCTACCCCTACGCCAAATCACCGGATCAAGATCTGGACACACCGGTCCGTCACCCCGTGGTGGTCGTCGGCGGTGGCCCGATTGGCATGGCGATGGCGCTGGACATGGCGCTGAAGGGCACCAAGGTGCTGGTGCTCGATGACCACGAAGGCATCGGCATGGGGTCGCGGGCAATTTGTTTCGCCAAACGCCCGCTGGAAATTCTGGATCGCCTCGGTTGCGGCGATCCGGTCGCCGAGAAAGGCGTTGTGTGGAACGTTGGCAAAGTGTTCCACGGCGAAGAACAAGTGTATGAATTCAACCTGTTACCCGAAACGGGGCATAAGTACCCAGCGTTCATCAACCTGCAACAACCGTATTTCGAGAAATTCATCCTCGATCATGTGATGGCCTTGCAGGCGCAGGGGTTACCGCTGGAAATTCGCGGCAAGAACCGCGTCGATGCCGTTGAGCAAGACGCCGATGGCGCAACGCTGACCGTGATGACTCCGGATGGCCCCTATCAGATCGCCGCCGATTGGGTCGTGGCCTGCGATGGCGCCTCATCGCCGATGCGCGACATGCTGGGGCTGGGGTTCGAGGGCGAGGTGTTCAAGGACAGCTTCCTGATTGCCGACGTCCGCATGAAGGCCGACTTTCCGACCGAACGCTGGTTCTGGTTCGATCCTCCATCAGGCGCGGGCGCGTCGCAGTTGTTGCACAAACAACCTGATGACGTCTGGCGCATCGACTTCCAGATCGGCTGGGATATCGACCGCAAGGAAGAGATGAAAGAAGAAAACGTGCGCCACCGTGTCGCACAGATGATTGGAGCGGACGTCGAATTCGATTTGGTCTGGTCGTCGATCTATACGTTCCAGTGCCGCCGGATGACGCAGTTCCATAAGGGGCGTGTGATCTTTGCCGGCGACGCGGCGCATCAGGTGTCACCATTCGGCGCACGCGGTGCGAACTCGGGCCTGCAAGACACCGACAATCTGGCATGGAAGCTGCAAATGATCCTTGACGGAACAGCAACGGCGGCATTGCTGGAGACCTATGACGAGGAACGCATTCACGGGGCGAAAGAAAACATCCTGAATTCAACCCGTGCCACGGATTTCATCACGCCAAAGTCGGAGATCAGCCATCTGTTCCGCGATGCGGTGCTGGATCTGGCGTCAACCCATGCCTTTGCCCGCCCCTTCGTCAATTCGGGGCGACTGTCGGTGCCCTGTACTTACGATGACTCGCGGTTGAATACGGATGATGCGCTGGAGGGGGGGGCGGCCCGCACGAGGCCCGGATCCCCATGCCCCGATGCACCGCTGGGCGATGGGTATCTGCTGAACGCGCTGGGCGCGGCAACCAATGCACGGTTCCAGATCGTCGCGATCGACGCGCCGGTTCCCGATGCATTCGCCGCACACGGCGTAGAGTGTGACGTCGTGCAATTGAGCGCCAAGGACAACGAAACCCTGCGCGAACGGTATTTGGGTGACGCGAGCAGCGCCGTCTATTTGATCCGCCCTGACCAGCATGTTGCCGCGCGCTGGAACGCGTGGGATGCCGCTGGTGCAAGTGCCGCCCTCGGGCGGGCCATCGGAAAGGAGCTGTGACCATGGCAAAACTGATAACCACGCAAAACATGCCGGGCGCAGACGATGTCTATGCGATGCTGATCGACGCACATGACGGCAAGAGCAAGGCAGACTCCGACGCGTTCAACGCGCGTTTGATTCTGACGTTAATCAACCATATCGGCGACGCAGATATCATTGCCGAGGCTCTGGCGGTTGCCGAAGGGTGATACAAACCGGGGGCTGCGCCCCCGGACCCCCATGAGTATTTAGGGCAAGATGAAGGGGCGTGAACAATTTTATTAAAAATTTGCCCGTCTTTGTTCTGGTAAATATCCTGGGGGGTGAGCCGCAACGCGGCGAGGGGGGCAACGCCCCCTTTTTTGCCCCTAGCGCATGCCAATACCCAGTTGCATCAGACCGCGACGAACCGGTGCCAGTGAATACAGCGCATGCAGCGCACCGGCGCGCGCGTTGCGCAGTTGGGGGTTTGCGATCATCGAGGCGCGGTTCAGAGCGCCGACGCCGGCCAGCCGCAGTTTTGCTTCGGGCCAACGGCGGCGGTGGTAGGCTTCGAGCATCGGTGCGCTGCCGATTGTCTCGGGGCGCGACAACTCCAGCAGCGCGGTCAGGTCGCCGAGGCTCATGTTCAATCCCTGTGCGCCGATTGGCGGCACGACATGTGCGGCCTCGGCCATCAGCGCCGTGCGCTGGCCGGTAAAGCGGTCGGCCAGTTGCGTGATGATCGGCCAGACAGTCAGCGGCGAGGCTTGCTCNAGCCAGCCGAACAAGCCACATGACCGGGTGTTCATTTCGGCCTCGAACGCGTNGCGNGGCANGGCGCGCAGGCGCTCGATTTCCGGGCCGANATCCATCCAGACAACCGCCGAGCAGGGTTTTCCNTGATAATCCGGCAGTGGGACAAGCGTGAAGGGCCCGCCGGTGCGGTGTACTTCGGTCGAGACGTTGTTATGCGGGTCCGGGTGGGTGACGGCAAAGGCCAGCGCCTTTTGCCCGTAGCGCGTCGTTGTGATGCCGATGCCCAGTGCCTTGCGCACGCGTGAGTGCCGCCCGTCTGCGCCGATCACCATTTTTGCCGAGATCCGCGCATCGTCNGACAATGTGACCANCGCTTCGGTNTCGCGGGTGAACAGGGATTTTGTGGCGATGCCGGGCCGGAAATCCACGTTTGGCAGGTCGTGCAAGCGGGCGACAAACTCACGCCGCAGCAGCCAGTTGGNTAGGTTCCAGCCAAAGGGTTTGGCCGAGACGTCGGCGGCGTCAAAATCGTGTGTAATGCGGGCGACAGGATCGGGGCCGCCGGCATCGACAATACGCATCACCTGAAGGGGCATCGCATGAGGTTCCAGACGNTCCCATAGGCCTGCTGCCTCCAGCACCGAAATCGACGGCTGCAGGAACGCGGTTGTGCGCAGGTCTGCACCGGGGGCGGTGGCGTCGGTTACCGGCGGAGCGGGATCGACGATTATCACCGAATACCCGGCTGATCCGAACGCCGCCGCGGCCGCCAGTCCGGCGACGCCGCCGCCCGAGATGAGGATATCAACCGACTCGCGCATTTCGCACTCCTGCGTGATTTCGCCCAGTTTAGCGTAACCAATCCTTGAGTGCGAGGTGGCAGCGCGTCGCGTTGCGGCGTTATCCGCGACCAATGGCAATCAGTGTCAGCAGGGCGACCGGCGACAGGGCAACCGCGGGCAGATAAAGCGCGGGCAGGCCCCACAGCACCACGGCGCCGGCCCACGCAAGGATCAATGCCAGCACGAGGTAGAGCGGGAAGTTCGCGTCGCCGTCAGCCCATTCGCGGGCAATTGCGCCAAAGATTGGTAGGCGGTCGCTGCTGGTGGATGACGGGGTGAAGGTCTCTGCACTGGCCATTTTGGTATCTCCGAGCTAAATCAATAGCTCAGATATGGGTTATTGCAGGGGGCACACCATCGGGCGCGTTGCCGCACTGTGGCAAGCCGCCGCCCGTGCGCTGATGTCGCAGTGTCACAGGATTTCGTCACAAGGCTTTGAGAAATCCAGCAAGATAGTGGTGTGGTGCTGAACATGGTCATGTTTTTCGACCTCGGGTGTGACAAGAACCGTGCGCATTCCCAACGTGTGGGGAACACGCAGGTTGCGCGGATCATCCTCGAACATCGCCGCCTTTGTCGGGGTCAGCCCGTCCAGAGCGAACACCGTGTCAAAGGCCTTTTCCTGCGGTTTGGGGTGATAGCCGGCGTCTTCGACCCCGTACACGGCGTCAAACACCCCGTCGAGGCCCCGTGCCGCGATCACCTGCCGCGCATACGGGGCAGAGCCGTTGGTATAGACAATGCGCCGTCCGGGCAGTCGCTGGATGGCGTCGCGCAGATCGAGGTCGGGGGATAGCACAGAGAAATCAATGTCGTGGACTTCGATCAGATAGGGCACGGGATCGACATCATGGTGGGTCATCAGCCCAGCCAAAGTAGTGCCGTAGTCAAGCCAGTAGGATTTGCGCAAATGGTCGGCGTGTTGAGGGTCGGCACCCGTCACACGCATGACGAAATCGTTCATTTTGCGATCAATTTGATCGAACAAGCGCATATGCGGCGGGTATAGCGTATTGTCGAGGTCAAAGACCCAAGTATCAACGTGATGAAAACTATTGTCTTGCATGGATCGGGGCTAGCGTGAACTCATGCGCTGTGCAAGTCCGGCGATACAGGGCTTTTCAGCCGTGCGATGGTTCACTAGGCTGGCGGGCGATTTATTGAGGTTAACTTTGATCATGAACGAGCCCCGCCAATCTTCGCAAGATGCGTATTCCCTGCTTTTGCAGGCGATTGATGACGGCACCTTCAAGCCCGGTGACCGGTTGGTGGAATCCGAGCTGGCCGAGCGATTCGGCGTTTCGCGCACCCCGATCCGCGAGGCCTTGCAACGGCTGGAAACACAATCCTTGCTGACCCGCGACGGGCGCTCGCTGATCGTGGCGTCGCTGGATCACAACCAGCTGGCCGAACTCTATATCGTGCGCGCAGAGCTGGAAGGGTTGGCGGCGCGACTGGCGGCGAAACATGCCACCGTCGAAGAGGTGCGGGTGTTGCGCGACATGGTCACTGAGGACCGCGTTTTAATCAATGATCCCAAGGCATTGAGCCGCGCGAACAAGCGGTTTCACAAGCAGATTCATCTGGCATCGCACAACCGCTTCCTGGTGCGGCAACTGGATCTTGTGCATCGGTCGATGGCGCTTTTGGCGACCACATCCCTCGAGGCTGAGGGGCGCGGTGAGGAAGCCCTGACCGAGCACACTGCCATGGTTGACGCAATCGCGCGCGGCGATGGCGAGGCGGCCGACGCGGCGTTGCGCAAACATATCTCACACGCTTTCGAGACCCGCCTGAAGTTGGAGTCGGGTGATCGCAGCCGCAAACAGCCCTGAGAGGTCAGGGTTTGGTCGGGGTGTCGTGGATGCCGTGGGTGGTTTTATCCCAGTAAAACGGGCTGGTTATCATCTCCCAGAGACCCTTGTAGGCGGCGACTGCCGCCAAGGGGAAATAGGCGTGCAAGCTTAGCGCCCACCCGCGCAGGAACCGGTGTTCGGGGGCGCGCAATGCCACGACGTTGATTGCCAGCCCCGATACTTCGGCCAGTAGAAAGATTGCGGCGATGGTCGGTGCGAGCCAACCGGGCAGGGCGTCGATTAGCGGATGGCCGAAGCCAAAGAGCATGAGCCAAAAGCTCCAAAGGATCGGGGCCAGCAGGAATTGAATCAAAGTGCCGAGGAACAGAACCTGAATGCCAAGGAACCGCCACGCGCCCAATTGCCGCAACAACATCCGCGGGTCGCGCATGTGGACGGCGTAGGTCATCGCATAGCCCTTGAGCCAGCGCGAGCGCTGCTTGATCCATGGCCAGACGCGGCAATTGGCCTCCTCCATGGTGACGGTGTCGAGCAATTCGGTGCGATAGCCATGTCGCGCGAGGCGCAGGCCAAGATCGGCGTCCTCGGTGACGTTATGGGCGTCCCAGCCGCCCAGAGCCTCGAGGATCTCACGCCGGAAAAACAGCGTTGTGCCGCCCAAGGGAACGACCAGACCCAACTTTTCCAGCCCCGGCAGCATCAGGCGGAACCAAGCGGCATATTCAATGGTAAAGCAGCGACTGAGCCAGTTCGTGCGCGGGTTGTAATAGTCGAGCACGCCCTGGATGCAGGCCAGATCCGGCCCGGCTTGCCCGAAACGATCCGTGACGCGGTGGATCTGGTCGGCGGCGGGCGCATCCTCGGCATCGTAGACGCCGACTATCGTGCCGCGGGCGAAATTCAGCGCATAGTTCAGCGCCCGCGGTTTGGTGCGTAGATCGGAATCGGGAACCGGGATCACGCGCATCCAATGCGGCAGGTCACTGGCGGCAAGGGCGTCCCGCGTCAGGTGGTCGTCTTCCTCGACGACCAGCATGATATCCAGAAGTTCACGCGGGTAATTGATTGCCCCCAACCGCTTGACCAGTCGCGGCGCGATATTCGGTTCGCGAAACATCGGGACCATGATCGAAACGGGTGGTTTGCGGCATGGAAAAGGGAGCGTATTATCAGCGGGTTGCCGCCTTTTATCGGCCAGTGAGCGCAACTGTGTTATGGCCGATGCGATCTTCATGGCGGTGCCAAGCAAGAGGGCCAGAACAACGATCCCAAAGAGTACGAGGAATGATGCCAGGGGCGCAAACAGCGTCGCCATGATCACGGCAAGGAATCCTGCCGACATCAGCTGGCTAAAGCGCCGCACATTCCAGTTCCGGCAACTTTCGGCGTCGTTCACGCAGGTTTCTGCCATCAGGCGCAGCGTGCCGCGTCGCGAGTTTATCAGCGCCTGATGGAGGTCGCTTTCGCTGATCACCGCCAGCGAGACGGGGCCAAGGGCGGCCTCAAGCTCGGGGCGGTGGTCGATGAAACGATCGGGCATGGCACAGGCGATCACGGTGCAAGATCCGGCGCGNACCCATGGCAGNCACCCNATTTGCAGGCACCGTCGCGGGCCGATGCTGTCGATCAGGCGGGGGTCGGGTTGCNTCGTTGCGGTGTTGATCACCGTTGTATCGTATTGTTCTGCCAGCGCCTCGATCACCGCGTCTTCGCTGGCCAANCCATGGGCCCGCAGGATGTCGCCAAGTCTGGCCTGCTGGTGGGTTTGCAATTCCAAAGCACGCATCAGATCAGGCGAGGTCATGGCCCCATGCCGTAACAGGATCGTGCCCAGCGGCGCATGCTGGCGGGCCGAGACGGCCGGCAGACCGAGTACGCTCTGCGTTGGTTCAGCCCGAAGATCGGGGGGGGCAACCGCCTGTCCAAGTGCAAGGCTCATACTGATCCCCATCCCGGCCACCGTTACAGGGCCAAGGGANAGTTTGACGATCAAGTGTTAACAGGGGGTTAACTNNCNCCCTCGGGCCTATGCGGCCTTGCCGTCAGCCATCGCGGCGGTGAACCGTTCAAACAGGTAATAGCTGTCCTGAGGGCCGGGGCTGGCCTCAGGGTGGTATTGCACGCTGAACACCGGGCGGTCGGTCATGCGGATGCCACAGTTCGAGCCATCAAACAGCGAGACATGGGTTTCCATCACACCCTCGGGCAGGGTCTGGCTGTCAACGGTAAACCCATGGTTCATCGAGGTAATTTCGACTTTTCCAGTCTCCATGTCCTTGACGGGATGGTTCGCGCCGTGGTGGCCGTGGTTCATTTTGACCGTCGTCGCCCCCACGCAAGTGCCAGCATCTGGTGGCCAAGGCAGATGCCGAAAACCGGAATATCCGCGGCCAGAATGCCCTTGATCATCGGCACGGCATAGGTGCCGGTCGCGGCGGGGTCGCCCGGTCCGTTCGACAGGAAAACACCATCGGGGTTGTGGGCCAACACCTCTTGGGTGGTGGCGGTGGCGGGCAGCACAGTGACGTCGCATCCGGCCGAGGCAAGGCACCGCAGGATGTTGCGTTTCGCGCCAAAATCAATCGCGACAACTTTGTGGATCGGCGCGGTTTGAGGTGCATAGCCTTCGGGCCAGGCCCAGCGCATTTGATCCCAGCGATAGCTTTGGGCGCAGGTGACTTCCTTGGCAAGATCGAGCCCTTCAAGGCCACCCCAGCCACGGGCCTGCGCCAGCAGTGCGTCGAGGTCGAAATTCCCCTCGGGGTCATGGGCGATTGCCACGTTGGGCGCCCCTTGCTGGCGAATTGCGCGGGTCAGGCGGCGCGTGTCGATGCCGCCGATGCCGATCCGGCCCTGCTTGGTCAACCATGCGGTCAGATCGGCGGTGGCCCGCCAGTTCGACGGCTCGGTCGGGTCCCATTTCACCACCAGCCCTTCGGCGACGGCATGGTTGGCTTCGTCATCCTCGGCGGTGACGCCGGTATTGCCGATATGCGGGAAGGTAAACGTCACGACCTGACCGGCATATGACGGATCGGTCATGATTTCCTGATAGCCGGTCATCGCAGTGTTGAAACACAGCTCGGCAACCGTTTGGCCGGTGGCTCCAAAGCCAAAACCGTAAAAAATCGTCCCATCTGCAAGCACGAGGCAAGCGGTCGGGCGCGGCGACATTTGGGCTGCGGGCATCGGACGGCTCCTGTCTGAATCGGCCTGTCTCTACGGGGTGTAGAGGCGAGTTTCAAGGGCGTACAGAATTTATCGGTGTGCCCCGCGCAGGGGGCGCACCGGATTAGGTGCGGGTTAGATCAGGTGCGGGCGGGGACACGGGTGATCTTTGCGCCCATCGCATTCAACCGCTCGTCGATACGCTCGTACCCGCGCTCGATTTGCTGGGCGTTGTTGATCGTGCTGGTCCCCTCGGCGCACATCGCGGCGATCAGCATCGCCATTCCGGCGCGAATATCGGGGCTTTCCAGCCGTGCGCCACGCATATTCGACGGGCCTGAGACAATCGCGCGGTGCGGGTCGCATAGAACAATGCGTGCGCCCATGGCGATGAGTTTATCGACAAAGAACATCCGGCTTTCGAACATTTTCTCGAACATCATCACCACGCCGTCGCATTGCGTCGCGGTGACGATGGCGATGGACATGGTGTCAGCCGGAAAGGCGGGCCACGGTTGGTCGGAAATCGTCGGAATATGGCCGCCGAAATCGTCCTGCACGCGCATTTCCTGCTCGGCCGGGATAAACAGATCCGCGCCGCGTATCTCGCAACGGATGCCGAGGCGCTCAAAGTTCATCAACGTGGAGCGTAGGTGTTCGACACCGGCGTTCTGGATGGTGATCTCGGATTTGGTGACCGCCGCCAGGCCAATCAGCGAGCCGACCTCGATATGATCCGGCCCGATGCGGTGTGTGGCAGCCCCCAAAGGACCGCCGCCGTGGATCGTCATGGTGTTGGTGCCAATGCCTTCGATCGTGGCCCCCATAGCGATCAGGAACAGCGCCAGATCCTGCACATGGGGTTCCGAGGCACAGTTGCGCAGAATTGTCGTGCCTTCGGCGTAAACCGCCGCACAGAGCGCGTTTTCGGTGGCCGTGACCGAGGGTTCATCAAGGAACACATCCGCGCCGACCAGTTTTTCAGCTTTAAAATTATAGGCATCATCGACGGTGATCTTGGCGCCCAATTGCTCAAGTGCCAGGAAATGCGTGTCGATGCGGCGGCGGCCAATGACATCGCCACCGGGCGGCGGCAAACGCACCTCGCCGCAGCGGGCCAGCATTGGGCCGGCCAGCAGGATCGAGGCCCGAACACGGGCGCACATTCCGGGGTCGAGATCGGCAGGGCGCAGATTTGCGGCGCGGATTTCCAGCGAATTGCGGTCGAGCCAGCGGGCTTCGGCGCCGACGGACTGGATCAGCTCAACCAGAACCTCGATGTCGCGAATGCGCGGCACATTGCGCAATTCAACGCGCTGGTCGGTCAATAGCGCCGCCGCAACGATGGGCAGGGCTGCGTTTTTATTGCCCGAGGGCTCAATGCTGCCGGTCAGACGGTGGCCGCCCTCGACTATGTACTGAATGCGTTCGTGTGCCTGCGCCTGCGCCATACGTCACTCTCCGATGTCTCTGACGGTGTCGTTTGCGCAATCACTACCAAATCTTGTACCGCAACAAAACCAACAATCGTATGAGGTGGCGCGACTTTGGCTACGGGTTCCAGCGCAGGAAGTTGCCGATCAGGCGCAAACCGGCGGCCTGGCTCTTTTCCGGGTGGAACTGGGTGCCAAGGATGGTGTCGCGGCCGACAATCGCTGTCACCGGGCCGCCGTAATCGACATGCGCCAGCAGATGCGCGGGGTCGGCGACCTCATACCGGTAGGAGTGCACGAAATAGGCGTGATCGCCGGTCTGCAACCCGTCAAGCACCGGATGTGGTCGATCAATCACCAGATCGTTCCAGCCCATATGCGGCACCTTCATCGCGGGGTCCGAGGGCGTGATATGCACGACATCGCCGCCGATCCAGTCAAGGCCCGACGTCAGTTCGTATTCATGCCCCTTGCTGGCCAGCAATTGCATGCCAACACAGATACCCAGGAACGGGCGGCCACGGGTGATGACGGCCTCATGCAGGGCGTCGGTCATACCGGTGACGGCATCCAGTTCACGGCGACACGACGGAAACGCGCCGTCCCCCGGCAAGACGACGCGGTCGGCACGCAGCACATCTTCGGGGCGCGACGAGACGATGATCTCGCCACCGCCCACCTCGGCGGCCATACGCTCGAACGCTTTTTGCGCGGAATGCAGGTTGCCGCTTTCGTAATCGACCAGAACCGTGAGCATGGCTTACAGCATACCCTTGGTCGAAGGCACAGCATCGGCCTTGCGCGGGTCAATCTCGCAGGCGTCGCGCAGGGCACGGGCCACGGATTTGAAGGTGGCCTCGGCAATGTGGTGGCTGTTGAACCCGTGGACCTGATCAAGGTGCAGGGTGATGCCGCCATGTGTGCTGACCGCTTGGAAAAATTCGCGCACCAGTTCGGTGTCAAAGCTACCGATTTTCTGCGTCGGCAGGTCGATGTTCCAGATCAGAAACGGCCGCGCCGACAGATCGAGAGCGCAACGCACCTGCGCGTCATCCATCGCCAGCGCACACGCTCCATACCGACGAATGCCACGTTTGTCGCCCAAGGCCGAGGTCAGGGCCTGGCCGATGGCGATGCCGGTATCCTCGACGGTGTGGTGATCGTCGATGTGCAGATCACCCTTGGCGCGGACCGTCAGATCAAACAGCGCGTGGCGCGCCAATTGGTCCAGCATGTGGTCGAAAAACCCGACGCCGGTCTGGTTGTCGTATTGCCCCGTACCGTCCACATTGAGAATGACCTCAATGGCGGTTTCGGCGGTTTTGCGGGTAATCGTGGCACTGCGCATGGTGATATTCCGTCGTGTTTTGCGGCGTCGGTATAGGGCGGGGTCGGGCGCTTGACTAGCCCTCATACCCCTCGACGATAACCAAATCAGCCGTGGAAATCGGATCGCGAATGGCCTTGGCGGCTTGGTACTCGGGCGAGTGGTAGCAGTCGGTCGCCGCTTGAAGGCTGGGGAATTCGATGACCACTGTGCGGCTGCGGCTTTGCCCCTCCATTTGCTGCTGTGCGCCGCCGCGGATTAGAAATTTAGCGCCGTATTTGGCGAAAGCCTCGGCGTTGGCGGTGCGGTAGTTGGCGTAGATTTCGGGGTCGTGGACATCAGCATGAGCGACCCAATAGGCTTTTGGCATGGTTTCCTCCGGTTGGTTTGCGTCGATGATGGCCTGCGGGCTGGGGCAGCGCAAGTGTTAGAGGCGAATGGAGAACCGTGGCGCACCTGCGGGGCGTAGCTGGAACCCGATATGGGCGTAAAACGCCTGCGCTTCGTGGTTATCGGGATCAGTGCTGACGGTGGCATAGGCGCAGTCCAAATGGCGGGCATGGTCCAAGGTTGCCTGAACCAGCGCCGCGCCGACGCCCGTGCCACGATGCTGTGGGCTCACAAACATGTGGTGGATATCGAGGCCGCGAACCCCCCATTGTAGTTGCGCCGTATGGGGGACAGCAACATAGCCAATCACTGCATCTTTCTCGGCAACCAGTAGATCCAGTATCGCGCTTTCGCCAAACACATCGCGCTGCAGGGCATCTGCCGTACAGTTTGGTGGGTCGCCGTGGTGATGGGCCAACGCATGGATCAAGGGTAGCAGGGCGTCGATGTCTTCAGGTGTTGCATGCCTGATCTGCGGCATATCGGGCCTCCGGTCGGGGTTCTGAGACAACAGTCGTGACCGTGATTGCACTTAGCCAACCACAGTGCCCCAGAGATCATAGTCAGACGCCTCATCAACTGTCACATTTACGATATCGCCAATTGTCAGATCTTCAAAGCCTTCATCAATGAACAGGTTGCCATCTATCTCGGGCGCGTCGGATTGGGTGCGGCAGGTTGCGCCCTCGGCATCAATATCGTCGATGATCACCGGCATGACACGGCCGACTTTGGCTTGCAGTTTCGCCGCCGAAATCCCTTGCGCCTTTTCCATGAAGCGGTCCCAGCGGTCTTGCTTGACCTCGGCGGGGACATGATCTGGCAGCTCGTTCGAGCGTGCGCCCTTGACGTTCTCATACTGAAAACAGCCGACACGGTCCAACTGCGCCTCATCAAGCCAGTCCAGAAGCGTCTGGAATTCCTCTTCGGTTTCGCCCGGATAGCCGACGATGAACGTGCTGCGCAGGGTGATATCGGGACAATCCGCCCGCCAGCGAGCGATTTCATCCAGTGTTTTGGCCGCCGCCGCCGGGCGCGCCATCCGTTTGAGAGTATCGGGGTGCGCATGCTGGAACGGGATGTCCAGATAGGGCAAGACCAACCCTTCGGCCATCAGGGGGATCAGGTCGCGCACATGCGGATAGGGGTAGACATAGTGCAGCCGGACCCAGGCGCCCAGCGACCCGAGATCGCGGGCAAGGTCGGTGATATGGGCGCGGTGGCCACGGTCCGCCGCATGTTTGATATCGACCCCATAGGCCGAGGTGTCCTGGCTGATCACCAGCAATTCCCTCACGCCTGCATCGACCAGTTTTTCTGCCTCACGAATAATCGCATGGGCCGGACGGCTGGCCAAGCGCCCGCGCATGTCGGGAATGATGCAGAATTTGCACTTGTGGTTGCAGCCCTCGGATATCTTCAAATAGCTGAAGTGCCGAGGCGTTAGTTTGACACCTGTTGCTGGCAGCAAGTCTATATAGGGATTGGGTGCGGGCGGCACGGCGCCATGCACTGCATCCAGGACCTGCTCGTATTGATGCGGGCCGGTGACCGCCATGACCTTGGGGTGGACGCCAGTGATGTACTCGGGCTCGGCCCCCAGACATCCGGTCACGATCACCCGTCCGTTTTCGCGCAAAGCCTCGCCAATCGCCTCCAGGGACTCGGCCTTGGCGCTGTCGAGGAACCCGCAGGTGTTGACGATAACCGCGTCGGCGCCTTGGTAATCCGGCGATATCGCGTATCCCTCGGCCCGCAGTCGGGTCAAAATCCGTTCGCTGTCGACCAAAGCCTTGGGGCATCCGAGGCTGACCATGCCAATGGTCGGCTGGTCGGGCTGCCTGTTTGGCGTCGCGTCATCGCTCAGACGGGCGCGCGGGGCAAGATCAGGGCGGAGGTTTGGTGGGTTCTGGCTCATGGCGCGGATATACGCGCGTTTACAGGTCACGGAAAGGGGGGCTTTACGAGGGTCTTTGTTCTCTCATATCCTCGGGAGGGTCCGGGAGGGTGGAAAACCCGCCCGGTTGGGTGTGGGTGAAAACCCACCGGACCGAAGGGGCTCGATGCCCCTGAGGGGCGGCGTACCCGAGGATCGCGACCCAGATGGATCCTGGCTCAAACGCCCTCGTCGAAGGGCTCGAAACTGTCGGCGCTCGACCGGTGCCAGCGTTTCAGATACCCGAACCGCTGATCGTCTTCACGCAGCAGGAATCCTTCTGGCATATAGGGGTAAACATCCTCACCGGTCACCATTTCGCGGTCATTCTCGCGCATCATCAGGTGCCATGGCAAGAAATCGGACGGGTGTGCCAACCCTGCCGCGCCAGACATATCCCCCAGTGCTTTCAGGGTGTTGCGATGAAAGTTCGCGACGCGGACGGCTTTGTCAGGGACCACCAGAGCCCGTTGGCGCAACGTGTCCTGAGTGGCGACCCCAGTGGGGCAGTGATTGGTGTGGCAGGCCTGTGCCTGAATGCAGCCGATCGAGAACATGAAGCCCCGCGCGGAATTGGCCCAATCGGCGCCAAGTGCCAGCGCCTTGGCGATATCGAAGGCGTGGATCAACTTGCCAGAGGCCCCGATCTTGATTTGCTCTCGCAGCCCCGCGCCCCGCAGCGCGTTGTGAACAAACGTCAACCCCTCGACCAGAGGCATCCCCATGTGGTTGGCAAATTCGAGAGGTGCGGCCCCGTGCCGCCCTCTTTTCCGTCGACGACAATGAAATCCGGTGCGACGCCGGTTTTCAGCATCGCCTTGACCATGCACATGAATTCTCGCCGGTGGCCGACACAGAGTTTGAAACCAACGGGTTTGCCATTCGACAAGTCGCGCAGTTGCGCAATGAAGTCCATCAATCCAACCGGTGTGGAAAACACGTTATGCGCGTCGGGTGAGTGGCAATCGACACCCATTGGCACGCCTCGCGCTTCGGCGATTTCGGGGGTGATTTTCGCGGCTGGCAGAATGCCGCCCTGACCCGGCTTTGCGCCTTGAGACAGTTTGATTTCAATCATTTTGACTTGATCGAGCGCCGCCACCTTGCGGAACTTCTCGGGGTCGAACTGCCCGTCGGGGGTGCGGCAACCAAAGTAGCCGGTGCCGATTTCATAGATCAGATCGCCGCCGCCCTCACGGTGATACCGGCTGATCCCGCCTTCGCCGGTGTCATGTGCGAACCCGCCTGCTTTGGCCCCTTTGCTCAGCGCGGAAATGGCATTGGCCGACAGGGCGCCAAAGCTCATGGCCGAGATGTTGTAGATCGAGGCTTCGTAGGGTTGCGTGCAATCGGGTCCGCCAATCTTCACGCGGAAATCCGTGCTCTTCATTTTCTTGGGCTGGATCGAATGGGTCAGCCATTGATAGCCGCCGTCATACACGCTGATTTTGGTGCCGAACGGCCGTTTGTCTTCGACGTTTTTGGCGCGTTGATAGACGATGCCGCGCGCTTCGCGTGAAAACGGCTCTTCGTCCTGGTCGCTTTCCAACAGATACTGGCGGATTTCCGGGCGAATCATTTCGAAAAAGTAGCGGACGTGGCCCAAAATCGGATAATTGCGCAAAATGGCGCGTTTGCTTTGTCTGAGGTCGTGGATCCCAAGGAGTGTCAATGCGCCGAAGCCGAGGAAGGGGATCCAGAACGCCCCATACCAGATAATGCCGATCAGCGAGATCAGCGTTAGTGCAGCGCAAACCGCAAGAGTTGTATACCGTAGAAGGCTGTTGATCATGCCAGGCTCCGATTTGGCTGGGGTGGCAATTGGGGTAGCCGCGCCATCAGTTCGGCGACGCGTTCGGCGTTATCGCGGGCTGGTTGGCCGTCGGCATTCAAGCGGTTGTTCTCGAACCCGATGCGGGCTTTGCCGCCGTGTGACAGGCTGGCCAAAAGGCAGTCGGTTTCTGCCGGGCCAAAGGCGCAGGTTCCCCAATCGACGCCGGGGCAAGCGCGCAGCAAAGCCGCCATCGGCGCGTCCAGATCCGCCGGGTTGGAGCGTTGGCCCGTGGCATACCGGCCCAGAACGATCAGGGCTTTGTGGTGGGTGCCGGGGATTGTGCCATCTGCCAGCAGCTGTGCAAAGCTCGCAATATCAGCGGTGTCATAGAGGATGTGTTGCACATCGATGCCGGCCTCGTGGCAGAAGGCAAAGAACCGTTTGGTGATGGCCGTATCGGATTCGGCGTTAATCTCGCGCAGGGCAATCGAGCAGGCGGCGGGGCGCAATCCCTCAACCAGGTTGCGTTGCTCAAGAGGGCTGTAGCGGCCCACAGCCTCGGTCGTGATCTGCACATAAAGGTCCGGCATGCGCCGCGCGGTTTCCGCCAGCAATTCGGCATATAGCCCGGCATCGAGGATATGTGCGCCATCTGCGCCGCGGACATGGGCGTGTAGCCCGTCGGCCCCTGCGGCCACGCAGGCCGCGGCACAATCAACGGTTTCGCTGATGGTGACGGGCAGGGCAGGATGATCTGCCTTGGTTAGTGTCGCGCCGTTCGGGGCGACCATTATTCGCGGCAGTGGTGTCATGGCTGTCCGGTTGCGCGGCGTTTGATGTACACGGTGTTCTGTCTTTCGGGTCTGGATATCAACAGTTTCAATCTGGTCACGATAGCAGAGCAAACGACGCCGAGAACCCCCGTTAACCCAACAACGGAGCGATAGTTCGCGCGGAAACGCAGCGCGCCCGATGCCTGCCTTCAGATTTGCAGGTGAGAGTTTCGATTTGATGAATGAAAAAAGGCCCGACGCTGGATAGCGGCGGGCCTTTTCACGAATGCTATGGCGTTAGCGTTTGCCGAGCCCCATGCGCGACATCAGCCGGTCTTTGCGCACAAACTGATGATAGAGCGCCGCCGCAATATGCAGGCCGATGGTGATCGTCAGCAGCGTTGCAAGGATGCCATGTGCAGCGCGGGCGGTAATGCCGTCAAAGTTGGCCGGCATCGTGCCGCCAAAGAACACTGCGTTGCCAAGGCCGGACGCCAGCGACAGCCCAACGCCCGAGCCAACCATCGCCAGGATCAGCGCATAGAGCGCCCAATGCGCCAGCGGGGCCAGACGGTCGGCAATGGCGATGCCGGTTGTGGCGGGCGCCGGATGTGCGGTGCGTGCGCGAACCAGCAGCCGCGCCAGCGTCAGCACGCCGATCACCAGACCCAAGCCCATATGCATACGAAAGGACATCAATTTGGCGGGATCGGCATTATCGACCGGTGCCAGAACAAAGGTTCCCGCGACGAGGGCGGCGATAATCATCACGGCCATGAGCCAATGCAGCGTGATGAGGGCGGTGTGGTATCTGCCGGGCATGATGGTGCTCCTGTTTGGCGGTTCTGGCGTCAGACATATNCGAANACNTGCATGNANNGCAAGNAGATTNCGCNGCTGCCTGTGTTTCGCAGGGTCGTTAGCTGAATTTCGGCTCGCGTTTCTGCATNCCGGCCATAACGGCCTCGATCTGGTTGGNCGAGCCGATGATCTCGGATTGCAGACGCGCCTCAAGGGCGAGGCTATCGTCGTCACCGGGCCATGCCGACCGCACGAGGGCTTTGGCGCCACGCACGGCTTCGGGGCTGCGGTTGGCGATGGCTTGTGCGGTTTGGCGGGCATCGGCCAGCGGGTCATTGGACAGCCGGGTGACAAGGCCCAGTTCCTGCGCCTCGGGGCCGGCGACCTGCCGCGCGGACAGGATCATCTCNAATGCCTGATCGGCGCGCATGACACCGGGCAGCAGTTTGGTCAGGCCCATATCGGGGACCAGGCCCCAACGGCTCTCCATGATTGACAGACGCGTTTCGGGGTGGGCGATGCGGATATCGGCGCCCAGTGCCAGTTGCATGCCTGCGCCAAACGTCACGCCGTGCAGCGCCGCGATGACTGGCACCGGCAGATCGGCCCAGACGGTGCAGGGGTGCTGAAAGGTATTNTCGGCGCGGCCCGGCAGCGGCGTGTTGATNTCGACGCGCAATTCATCCAGCCGCCCGGCAAAGGCCATCAGCAGGCTGGTGTCGATACCCGCGCAAAACCCGCGCCCCGAGCCGGTCAGGATCACCGCCCGCAGTCCCGGTTCGGTCATCAAACGGTCACCGGCGGCNGCGACCGCCTCGAACATCGCCTGATCAAAGGCGTTCAATTTGTCGGGCCGGTTCAGGGTGACTTCGGCGATGCCGTTTTCAATGGCAATGGTAACGCGGTCTTCGGACATGCTGGCCCCCTTTTGATTTCTNGNAGGCTGGCTCAAGGCGTGGCGCTGGGCAAGGGGCGACGTGACGTCCGCCATCAGGGTGCCAGCCACCAGAGCCGCGTCAGGTGGAAAAACGCCGGTGCCGCGAAAATCACGCTGTCGAGTTGATCGAGGAACCCGCCCTGACCGGGGATCAGATGCGACCAGTCGCGCAGGCCGCGATCACGCTTGATAGCCCGCAGGATCAGGTTTCCGGCCTGCCCGCAGAGCGAGGCCAGCGCCGCCAT
>JGI24724J26744_10000669_pt1 | contig 24389 bp, 25 predicted proteins | sample Cruoilmetagenom7_FD_26744 | JGI IMG/M metagenome (IMG submission 26744) | reverse complement strand
GCATCGAATAAGACGCTTTTGAGGATTGGTTAAAAAAGTACTTACAATGCAAAGGGATGGCCGGAACGCCGCCACAGGTGAAAAAGATCGCCGCCAACGGGGTGTGATCGCACCAAGTGCCACGCATGGGGTGAAATCGTCGTGACCCCCATCGCCGCCAATCCCGGCGTGCCGTCGGCACCAAAGACATGGCCCGCGCTGAACACCGCCAGATCATCGACCAGATCGGCTCGGATCAGGCTCGCGGCCAATCCGCCGCCGCCCTCGCACAAGACGCGGGTCAGACCGGCATCCCCCAGCCTAGCCAATGCCTCCGCCAGATACAAACGCCCGCTCGCATCCTCGGCGCAGGCAATCAACCGCGCACCCTGCGCCTGCCANGCCACACGAGCCTTGTCCGGCGCATGCGGGCCATGCAGCAACCATACNGGCGCGGCGGCGATACTACGTCCAAGACGGCAGGCGGGCGACAGGCCAAGACGGCTATCGACAACAATGCGCACCGGCTGGCGCGNGATGCCAAGGTCGCGCACCTGCAAATCGGGGTCGTCGGCCCGCGCCGTACCCGCCCCGACCAGAACCGCGTCGTGTTGCGCACGCATCANATGCACGGCACGGCGCGCCTCTGGCCCGGTGATCCAGCGGCTTTGACCGGTGGCGGTCGCAATCCGCGCGTCCAGCGTCAGCGCCAATTTCAGCGTCAAAACAGGCCGCCCGCGCATCACCCGCGACAGGAACCCTGCGTTGGCCAGCCGCGCGTCCTCGGCCTCAACGCCCTCGGTCACCGATATCCCAGCGGCCCGCAGCATCGCATGGCCGCGCCCCGCAACCCGTGGATCGGGGTCGGTCAGGGCGGTGACGACGCGGGCGACACCAGCGCTGATCAAAGCCTCGGCACAAGGGGGAGTGTTGCCGTAATGGGCACAGGGTTCCAAGGTCACATAGGCCGTTGCCCCCTGCGCCGCAGAACCGGCTTGCGCCAGCGCCCGCACCTCGGCGTGGGGTCTGCCGCCCGGCTGGGTAAACCCGCGCCCGACGACCACGCCGTCACGCACAATCACGCAGCCAACCGCCGGATTGGGCCAGACGTTCCCCAGCCCACGCCTGCCCAACCCAATGGCGGATTTCATAAAACGCCGGTCCAGATCAGACGCCACAAGACCCATCTTTGTTCTCTAAATATCCTGGGGGTGAATTGGCCGCAGGCCAAAAGGGGGCAACGCCCCCTGCCCGCTAGTCGTCATTCAACATCGGTGGCCGCAGCTCCGAGACAAATTTGTCGAAATCATCCGCCGCCTGAAAATTCTTGTAGACACTGGCAAAGCGCACATAGGCGACGGTATCGATCCGCGCCAGTGTTTCCATGACAATCTCGCCAATTGCCGCACTCGGCACATCGGTTTCACCCATGCTCTCCAGTCGCCGCACAATGCCAGAGATCATCTGCTCGATCCGTTCCGGTTCGATCGGACGTTTCTGCATCGAAATGCGGATCGAGCGTTCCAGCTTGTCGCGGTCGAACGGCTCTCGTTTTCCCGAGGATTTCACCACCACCAGATCGCGCAATTGCACGCGTTCATAGGTCGTAAAACGGCCCCCACAGGCGGGGCAAAACCGGCGCCGCCGGATCGAGACATGATCCTCTGCCGGGCGTGAATCTTTGACCTGAGTATCAACATTTCCGCAAAACGGACAGCGCATAGCCTCTCCCTCGGGGTAACAAACGGGCTCGGGGTAACAAACGGGTTATCCACAGCCGTTATAGGGGCAACGCCATACCTTGGGTAGAGTAAAAAAGCCGCCACCATATACAGAGGCGGCTTTTCATCCATCGTTCGGGACGGAACGGGCGTCAGTCGACGACAACGACGCGCATGTTCTCCATGCCCTGCTCTTGCACCATCGAAAACAACAGCGAGGCGTTATCGGGGTGCAGGCGCACGCAGCCCGCGCTGGCCGGGCGCCCCAGGCGGCTGATGGATTCCGTGGCATGGATTGCATAGTCGCCGTCATAAAAGATCGCAAAAGGCATCGGCGCGTTGCCATAGATGCTCGAGCGGTGCCAACGCGACAACCATTGCGGCGCCCATTCGCCGCGCGGGGTGTATTTGCCGGCGCGCGCCGTCGAGACCGGCCACTCATACGTCAGCTGGCCGTCGACATAGACGTGCATGGTTTGCTCGTCGACGCTGACACGGGCGACGATCGTGCTGGCCTGGGCCTCACCCGAAGCCGCCAGGCCAGGCAAAATGAAACATAGCGCCGCAACCGCGGCCCTCAACAAAGCAGACATTCCAACCCCCCGGTTGATAGTAAAAAAACTGGTCGGCGTAGCAGCGCCGTGCGACCAGTTGCTGAATGTCTGACACAAGAGTCAATATTTTCGGCGGAAATTCGCTGACTCAGTTTTCAGGCGTGGCAATTCTGCCTTCCTCCAGGTGCAACACGCGGTCCATCCGTGCCGCCAGATCCAGATTATGCGTGGCAATCAACGCCGACAGGCCGGTTTCGCGCACCAGATCCATCAGCACGCCAAACACCTGATCCGAGGTTCCGGGGTCAAGGTTCCCCGTCGGCTCGTCTGCCAGCAGGATATGCGGCGCATTGGCCATCGCCCGACAGAACGCCACACGTTGCTGTTCGCCACCCGACAATTCAGCCGGCCGGTGCTTGCCACGGTTGGCCAACCCGACCCGCGCCAGCAAATCATCCGCCCGCGCCTGTGCCGCCTTGCGCGACACACCATTGGCCAATTGCGGCAGCATGACATTTTCGGTGGCGGTAAATTCGGGCAGCAAGTGGTGGAACTGATATATGAACCCGACCTGAGCACGCCGCACAGCGGTACGCGCGTCATCGCCCAGCTGCGTCATCTCGGCCCCGTCGATCACCACGCGCCCCGCATCCGGCGCATCGAGCAGCCCCGCGATATGCAGCAACGTCGATTTGCCAGCACCCGAGGGCGCGACCAGCGCCACAACCTCGCCGTGCTCCAGCGTCAATGACACATCGGCCAGCACATCGACCGGCCCCGCAGCACCGCCGGCATAGGTCTTTTTGATCCCCTCAAGGGACAGCACTATATTACTCATACCGAAGCGCCTCGACCGGGTTCATACGGGCCGCACGCCGCGCCGGAAATATCGTCACGATGAACGACAGCCCCAGCGACAGCGCCACAGACTTCACCACATCCACCAGCCGCAACTCGGCCGGCAGCGCATAGATGCCACGGATTTCCGGGTCCCAGACTCCACCGCCCGAGACATAATTCACCAGCGCAAAAATCGGATCGATATACAACGCAAACAAACAGCCCGCGACCACACCGATACTGGTGCCAACAACCCCGACCAGCGATCCACACAGGAAAAACACCCGCAAAATGGACCCTTCGGACAGGCCCATCGTGCGCAGAATACCAATATCGCGACCCTTGTTCTTGACCAGCATAATCAGCCCCGAGATGATATTCATCGCCGCAATCAGCACAAGGATCGACAAGATGATGAACATCACATTGTCCTCGATATCCAATGCCCGCAGAAAGGATCCCGCAGAATCGCGCCACGTCCAGATCATCGCGCGATCGCCCCCCGCCTGCAAAAGCTGATAGGTCATGCTCTCGACCAGCTCGGGCGCTGCCAGCATCACCTCGACCTCGTCGGCCACGTTATCGCGATTGAAAAACAACTGCGCCTCGGTGAACGGCAAATAAACCCGCGTGCGGTCAATATCATAGCGCCCGGCCGAGAACACATAAACGACCTCATAGGCATTCACCCGCGGCGAGGTGCCAAACGCCGTGCGCACCCCCTCGGGCGAGATAATCCGGATGCGATCACCGACACTGACGTTCAACTCACGCGCAACCCCTTCGCCAATGGCGATCCCCTCGCCGAACCGGCCAATGTCGCCCCGCGCCCGATCCGACGTGGCAATGCGCGGGATCGACAGCAGATCACTCTGCGCGATGCCGAATACCTCGACGCCGGCGTTATGCCCCTCGCTGCTGGCCATCACCTGACCCTTGATCAGCGGCATGGCGGTGGTCACACCGGGCACCGCCTCAAGCCGCGCCGCCAGATCGGAGAAATCATCAATCGTGCGGGTCAACTGGCCACTGGGCGTGACCGACGCCGTGTAATAGACCGTCGCATGGGCGTTCGCACCAAGGATCGTATCAACGAATTCCGACCGGAAGCCAGAGCGCACCGATAGCGTNGCGATCAGCGCGAACACCGCCAAAGCGATGCCGATCANCGAGATCCACGTCATCACGCTGACCCCGCCTTCAGCACGCCGCGCGCGCAGATACCGCCAGGCAATCATCCATTCAAAGGCGGCAAAGGGACGTGTTGTACCGATCATGCCAAGCCCGTCGTTCTGCGCGTCATACTGTGCCAATCCAAAAGAGCATCCGCCCGCCAAGCCCGCCGCAAACGTCAAGCCTGCCGCAAAATCGGCGCAATGCGCCAAAGGGTCAAGGGCCAAACCACGCCCATATCCTCACGGCTGCTTGTACGCCTGCACCAACCCGTTGTGTCCGTCTTTGTTCCCGAAAATATCCTCGGGGTACCCAAAGGGGTGGAAAACCCCTTTGGCGGGGTGTGGGGCTGGCCCCACCGGCGCACTGAGGGGGCACCCGCCCCCGAGATGCGCCGCCTCCCTCATCACGACTCCGTCAGTGCTACATCTTCACGTCAACCACGTATTCCGAGGCGATCATCGCCTCCAGACGTAGCCGCAACCGCCGCTGACCGCCATCCGGCNCGCCGGATCNGGCAAGCATGAACACCGCACGGATCAGCGCGTGGCCGGGATAGCGCACCTCATAGNGCTGTAGCCGATCGCAATTGCCCTCGAACCCCATGACTNTTTATAGAACGCCGCGGGTTCCACACCCATCATCCACCGGTGTCCGATACTCCCGTCGACGGTTTAAGTCGCGGTCACTATGCGGCGNTAAAGATCAAACTCAAGGTTCGCGGCCAAGGCCAGGGCATCAGCNCGNACCAGAGCCGCGGCAGCGCCGATCTCGGGGGCCAGAAAGCGGTCGTCCGTCAACCTTGGCACAACGCCGCGCACCTCATCAATCACCGATTGCAGTCGGGGCGCAGTGGTCAAAGGAAACCGGAATTCAATACCTTGTGCGGCACACATACTTTCGATGCCGATGATCACCGATAGATTTTCATTCATCCGCAGCAGGCGCCGCGCCCCGTGCGCCGCCATGCTGACGTGATCCTCCTGATTGGCCGAAGTCGGCGTGGAATCGGTGCTGCAAGGGGCCGCGAGGTGCTTGTTTTCCGACATCAACGCCGCTGTTGTCACCTCGGCAATCATATAGCCCGAGTTCAAACCGGGATTTGGTGTCAGGAACGGCGGCAGATCATGGCTCAACGTCGGATCAACCATCAGCGCCACGCGGCGCTGAGCAATCGCGCCGATCTCCGCCACAGCCAGAGCAATAATATCCGCTGCAAAAGCAACAGGTTCCGCGTGAAAGTTACCACCGGAAAAAATGCCTTCGGGCGTCACCAGAGGGTTATCGGTGACGGCATTGGCTTCGGTTTCCAGGGTTGTGGCGGCAAAGCGCAACAGGTCGATCGCTGCCCCCAGAACCTGCGGTTGGCAACGGATGCAATACGGATCCTGGACGCGGGTATCCCCGTCGATATGGCTGTCGCGGATCACGCTGCCGACCATCAAATCGCGCATCGCCGCCGCCGCATCACACTGGCCTTTGTGCCCGCGCAAAGTATGGATCGCCGTTTGCAGCGGCGCGGTCGAGCCCATGATCGCATCAGTCGACAGACAACCGGTAACCAGCGCCCCACGCGCATTGCGCCACGCCTCGAACAGCCCAATCAGCGCCAGAGCCGTCGAAAATTGCGTGCCATTGATCAGCGCCAACCCCTCTTTTGGCCCAAGGATCAACGGTGTAAGCCCCGCGCGGCGCAGCGCCTCATCTCCAGGCAGGCGGTGGCCATCATAGAACGCCTCACCAGCGCCAATCATCGCCGCCGCCATATGCGCCAAGGGTGCCAGATCGCCGGACGCTCCGACCGACCCTTGCGCGGGCATAACCGGTGTCACGCCTTTCTCCAGCATTCCCTCGATCATTTCGATAACCGCCCAACGCACACCAGACGCGCCACGACCAAGGCTGAGAAGCTTCAGCGCCATCATCAACCGCGTCGCACCAGCGTCCAAGACCTCGCCAACACCACAGCAGTGGCTGAGAATCAGATTGCGCTGCAAGGTCTCAGTATCGGCGCTGGCGATCTTGACCGAGGCCAGTTTGCCAAATCCAGTATTCACTCCGTAAACCGCATCCTCGCCATTGGCAGCGTCGCGTACCAAATGTGCCGAGGCGTCAACTCCGGCGCGATACCCATCTTCAAGACGTGCCGCATGATCTTGTTCCCAAAGTATTTTAAGCGTTTCAAGAGTTGTCAATCCGGGGGTCAGTGTCAGCATCTTGAACCTGCACAATTAGGGTAAGCCGATCTGCTGGATGATGCCCGTCGAGCGACATTCACCTTGCAGTTCGCAAGCGATTGGTAGCAAATATGTATATACTTAATGGGGTCGTCAACGGGGAATCGCATGACACGACTTTGGGCAGAACAGGCTTTATGCGCGACCGGCTGGGCGCAGGACGTGACGGTGACCATAGAAGGCACGCGCATCACCGGCGTCGAGGCGGGCACCCTGCCACAGCCCGAGGACAAGCGGCTTGGCGTATTGCTGCCTGCACCCGCCAACCTGCATTCGCACGGATTTCAACGGGCGATGGCCGGCATGTCCGAGCGGCGTGGCCCCAGTGCGACAGACAGCTTTTGGACGTGGCGCCAACTGATGTTTCGCTTCATGGACCAAATGACCCCAGATGACGTGCAAGCGATCACTGCCTTTGTGCAGATGGAGATGCTAGAGGCCGGGTATGGTGCCTCGGTCGAGTTTCATTATCTGCATCATGCCCCGGGGGGCACGCCCTATGACACCCTCTCGGAGATGGCGCAGCGGGTTGTCGCCGCAGCGACGCACTCTGGCATTGGTCTGACATTACTTCCTGTGCTTTATCAAGTGGGTGGCTGCGACAGGCGACCTTTGGAACCGGGGCAAATCCGGTTCGGGAATGACCCGGACCGCTTTGCTCGACTGGTTGACGAGGCCGAGGCCGCGATGCAGGCCCTGCCCAAAGATCGCATGTTGGGCATCGCACCGCATTCGCTGCGGGCGGTCACCCACGACGGTCTGGCGGCCTGTCTGGACATGCGGCCAGATGCCCCCCTCCACATGCATCTTGCCGAACAGGTCGCCGAAGTTGACGAGGTTCAAGCGGCCTGGGGCGCGCGCCCTGTGGAATGGCTGCTGGACCACGCGCAAGTTGATCAGCGCTGGTGCTTGATCCATTGCACGCAGTTGGAGCGACATGAAACGCGGGCCTTGCGACGACGGGTGCGGTTGCCGGACTTTGCCCGATCACGGAATCGTCGCTTGGCGATGGGGTTTTCGACGGCATTGCGTGGACGCAAGAAGGCGGTCGATTTGGTATAGGGTCGGACAGTAACATACGGATATCATTGAACGAAGAATTGCGAACCCTGGACTACTCGCAACGCCTGCGTGATCGTGTTCGGGCAGCTTTGGCAACGCCGGAGCACTCCACCGGTCGGGTGCTTTTTGACCGCGCGGCCCTTGGCGGAGCACNGGCGGCGGGGCGAGACTCTGGCGTGATTGCGGTCGGAAAACACGCCGATCTTATGGCTTTGGACACACAGTCCGTCGATCTTGAGGGGCGAACAGGCGATACCCTGTTGGATGCTTGGATTTTTGCCGGTAATGATCGATCTGTGGCCGAGGTATGGTCCGGCGGGCGGCATATGGTTTCGGACGGACGCCATCATGACCGCCCCGCCATCGAGGCCGATTACCGGGCCGTGTTGAAACGATTGAAGGCGGCGTAATGCAAGGACCGGTTCGCTGGCAAATGGTACGAGACGAGGCTTTGCGGCGCATCCGGAGCCACGAATGGCCCGCCGGTGAGCGCATCCCCGATGAGGTTGATCTGGCCTCTGAATTGCATTGCGCCCGCGCCACGGTGAACCGCGCGTTGCAAGATCTGGCCGACGCCGGATATCTGGAAAGGCGGCGGCGCGGCGGAACCCGCGTGCCCCTGAACCCNGTGCGCAAGGCNACCTTCTCGATCGCNATTCTGCGTCAGGACATCCAGGNGCGTGGCCAGAAACCCGGCTANCGCCTATTGTCTGACAATTTGCAGCCAACACCGGACTCCGTCAAAGCCCTGCTTGGCCCGAACGCCCCNGAGACCATGCGGCATGTCACGGCCGTGCATCTTGCCGACNNCACACCATTTTGCCTCGAGGATCGATGGNTGAACCCCGCCGCCTTAATGCCTGACATTTCGTTCGACACGATGAGCGCCAANGAGTGGCTTGTGCAAAACCTCGGCTATGCTACTGGAACCTTTAGCTTTCAGGCCGTTCGCGCCNACGCAGCACTGGCCACGCATCTGGACTGCGCCACGGGAAGTGCGCTGTTGACGCTGGAACGAACAACATCCGACGCACTGCCAATCACCGCCGTCCGGCTGATCTACGCACCCGGCCACCGGATTGATACCGCCCTATAGCCCCGCGATCCACGTCTGATTGCCATAGACCTGATCGGCATTGCCGCGATTTTTCATCCATTCATTCGCCAGTGATGCGCGTTGTACCTCGGTGGTCCGTGGAACATGGGCGCCATCACAACGTTTCAACGCGGCCCCGTCGACGTCTGCGTGCTCCAATGCCCCCGCCTGCACGACCCAATCACCAAGGATCGTCATGCGCCCTCGTGACGGTTCAGCCATCGGTTCGCGCGCATGCTAGGCATGCTGCCGAAAGGGCACCCTCGCCCTCGGCTTTGATACCACTGTTGAATATGAGGGGCCCTCGCAGCCGCGATACGGCAGGCTCACGTTCAGTGTTCGCTGGCGGCGTCACGGAATTGCTGCCGCCGACCGCGCTCCGCGCAGGCGTCCAAACCATTCCGCGATCAAACCAATTTGACAACGATCCGCGCCGCTTCAAGCTGTCTTTGTAAGACGACCAATTCGTGCTTTTTTTCGTAGGGCCCATCGGCTCATGCCCACCTGCAATCACGCTGGATACTTACAATGAATCAAATCAGCCTTTTTGCGCAACAAAGCCACTCTCGGACCTGACACCAAAGCTCATCGGTGAGGCCGCCGCCTCACGGCAATCGCTNTTTATGANGGCCGCAAAACCGCCCTGACCTTATGATGTCTTTGTTCCGGAAAATATCCTCGGGGTGAGGCCGTCAGGCCGAGGGGGAGAAACCCCCTGCCCGCGCTGCGCGGGCGCGCTGAGCGGGGGCTCGATGCCCCCCGAGGCGCGTTTCCTCCCAGTACTCTACTCCGCAGCCTTGCGCTGTCGTCTCAACAAAGGCCCCAGATAGGCACCGGTATGGCTCCCGGCAACGGCTGCGATCTCTTCTGGTGTGCCTTCAGCAACGATCAGCCCGCCACCATCACCACCCTCCGGTCCGATATCGACAATCCAGTCAGCGGTTTTGATCACATCGAGATTGTGCTCGATGACCACCACCGTATTGCCTTGCTCAACCAGTTCATGCAGCACTTCCAACAGCTTGCGCACATCCTCGAAATGCAGTCCGGTGGTCGGCTCATCGAGAATATACAGCGTTTGCCCGGTGGACCGTCGCGCCAGTTCCTTGGACAACTTCACCCGCTGCGCCTCGCCGCCCGACAGTGTCGTGGCCTGCTGTCCGACCTTGATATAGCCCAGCCCGACCCGCATCAGCGCATCCATTTTCTCGCGGATAGACGGAACGGCGGTGAAAAATGACTGCGCTTCTTCGACCGTCATTTCCAGCACGTCGGAAATTGATTTACCCTTGAACAACACCTCCAGCGTCTCGCGGTTATAGCGCCGCCCCTGGCAAGTTTCGCAGGTCACATAGACGTCCGGCAGAAAATTCATCTCGATCTTCAAGACACCATCGCCCTTGCACGCCTCGCAGCGCCCGCCTTTGACGTTGAACGAGAACCGACCCGGTTTATAGCCACGCGCCTTGGATTCCGGCAGGCCCGAGAACCAGTCGCGGATCGGCCCGAATGCACCCGTATACGTCGCCGGGTTCGAGCGCGGCGTGCGGCCAATAGCGCGTTGGTCGATGTCGATGACCTTATCCAGATGCTGCAACCCAAGGACAGCCTCGCAGGGTGCCGGCGTCTGCCGCGCGCCGTTCAAGCGCATGGACGCCGTTTTGAACAAGGTCTCGATTGTCAGTGTCGACTTTCCGCCGCCGGATACGCCGGTGATACAGACAAATTTACCCAGCGGGAAATCGACGGTGACGTTTTGCAGGTTGTTGCCCGTCGCTTTCACCACCCGCACCGCCTGCCCGTTCCCCTCTCGGCGCATATGTGGCACCGGAATCTCACGCGCTCCGGACAGGTATTGCCCGGTCAGGCTGTCGGGGTTGGCCGCGATTTCCTCGGGCGTACCCATCGCCACGATTTCACCGCCATGAACACCCGCACCGGGACCGATATCAAGCACCCAATCCGCCGAGCGCACCGCGTCTTCGTCATGTTCCACCACCAGCACCGAATTGCCCTGATCACGCAGATTGCGCAGCGTGGTCAGCAGCCGGTCGTTGTCGCGTTGGTGCAAGCCGATGGAGGGTTCATCCAGCACATACAGCACGCCGGTCAGCCCCGATCCGATCTGGCTGGCCAGTCGGATGCGCTGGCTTTCACCGCCCGACAGCGTACCGGCGGCGCGGCTGAGGGTCAGGTAATCAAGCCCTACATTGACCAAAAAGCCCAGCCGCTCGCGGATTTCCTTGAGGATCGGCGTGGCGATCTGGGTCTTTTGGCTGCTCATATGATTGGGCGCGTCCTCGACCCAGGCCAGCGCCTCTTTGATCGCCAGTTCCGAGATCTGGCTGATGTGTTTCATGCCAATCTTAACGGCCAGCGCCTCGGGCTTGAGACGCGCCCCGCCGCAAGCCGAGCACGGACGCTTGTTTTGATACCGCTCGAACTCTTCGCGGATAAAATTGCTGTCGGTCTCGCGATAGCGGCGCTCCATATTGGGCACCACCCCCTCGAAGGCGCGGGTCACCTTATAGACGCGGCCCGAATCGTCATAGCGGAACGCGATTTCCTCGCCGCCGGAGCCACGCAGCAAAACCTCTTTCACGGTGTCGGGCAGATCGCGCCACGGGGTCTTTGGCTTGAATTTAAGTGTTTGGCCAGTGCCTCGATGGTTTGCAGGAAATAGGGCGTTTTGCCCTTGCGCCATGGGGCAATCGCGCCGTCTTCCAGCCGCAGCATCGCGTCCGGCACCACCAGCCGGTCATCAAAGAACAGCTCGACGCCCAAGCCGTCGCATTGCGGACAAGCCCCGTAAGGCGCGTTGAACGAAAACAGGCGCGGTTCGATTTCGGGGATCGTGAAGCCCGAGACAGGGCAGGCAAAATTCTCGGAAAAGGTAATGCGCTCAGGGTCTTCCCCCTCGGGCGATGGCCATTTCCAGAATGGCGATGCCTGATGCCAGATCCAGCGCGGTGCGGAAACTGTCGGCCAGCCGCGTACCAATCCCCTCGCGCACGACGATACGGTCGACAACGACGTCAATGTCATGGCGGAATTTCTTGTCGAGCTCTGGCGGCGTGTCCAGTTCATAGAACACACCATCCACCTTGATACGCTGAAAGCCTTGTTTGCGCAGGTCCAGCATTTCCTTGCGATACTCGCCTTTGCGGTCGCGCACGATAGGGGCCAGCAAAAACGCACGCGTCCCCTCGGGCAGCGTCAGGACGCGGTCAACCATATCCTGCACCTGCTGCGCCTCGATGGGCAGACCGGTGGCTGGTGAATACGGTGTGCCGGAGCGGGCATATAGCAATCGCAGATAGTCATGAATTTCGGTCACAGTGCCGACCGTCGAGCGCGGATTCTTCGAGGTCGTTTTTTGCTCGATGGAGATCGCAGGCGACAGGCCCGCTATATGATCGACATCGGGTTTTTGCATCATATCAAGGAATTGGCGCGCATAGGCCGACAATGACTCGACGTAGCGGCGTTGCCCTTCGGCATAGATCGTATCAAAGGCCAGCGACGATTTTCCCGACCCCGACAGGCCGGTAATCACCACCAACTGATCGCGCGGAATATCCACGTCGAACCCTTTGAGGTTATGCTCGCGCGCGCCGCGGATTTCGATAAACTTTTGCTCGGCCATATCACCCACCCGACGCCCTACGCGCCCCAGACCGGCAACATAGACCGGGTGACGCGAGTCTCCAACCAGAAATGAAGAACAAAAAGTAAACAAGCGGAAATCGGCAAGAAATGTGTCGTGCTGTGCTTCAGTCACATTCTTTTTCTTGAATACCTATCGCGGACTGCTATATATCCGACAACGCCGCCACAGCTATGGTGCGGCAACGCGTACTGGAGAGGTCCATGTTTAATCTGTTCGGGTCTTTGATGAACTCTGGCCCAAAAATCGACCGGGCCGAAGCCGTCCGCCAAGTCACCGCAGGCGAGGCCTTGCTGGTCGATGTCCGTGAAGAGGCCGAGTTGCGCAGCGGCAGGGCCAAAGGGGCTTTGAACCTGCCACTGAGCCGTTTGCATCAATCTGCCGACCCCAAGTCCGGCCATTTCGACAAGCATCTGGCAAAAGCGCACAAGGCCGGAAAGCCGATTTACCTGTATTGCGCGTCCGGTGCCCGGTCTAGTCGGGCGGCCGGTATGATGCGCACCCATGGCTTTGAGCAGGTGCACAACCTTGGCAATCTGAGCAAATGGGCGGCTGGCGGCGGTGTGATTTTGCGCTGACGCCCACGTCACGGAAACAACTGAAAGCCGCCGCATCCGATCGGGTGCGGCGGCTTTCGCTTGTGGCTTGCCTTGGCTGCAAACCTGGAACATAGGCGCATTTGCGATAAACCTACCGGCAAGACGTGAATTTTGACACTCAAACCGACGTTTTTCTGACACCCCCCTTCGCACGATCACCGTAGTTTCTTGCATATCATTGGGCCGCATTCCCGCCGCCGATTTAGGATTACCGATGCTGAATGTTCTCTCGTCAACCTGGGCTTTGCTGCTGGGGATGCTGCTTTTGATGCTGGGCAACGGCATGCAGGGTACGCTGCTGGGTATCCGTGGCGCAATCGAGGGGTTCTCGACGACGGAAATGTCGATTGTCATGTCGTGCTATTTTGTGGGCTTCCTGTTCGGGTCACGCATGGCACCGGAGCTGATCCGCCGTGTCGGGCATGTGCGGGTCTTTGCGGCGCTGGGATCATTGGTTTCCGCGGTGTTGATCCTCTATGCGGCGACACCGATCTGGTGGGCCTGGGCCTTGATGCGGGTGCTGATCGGGTTCTCGTTCTCGGGCGTGTATATCACCGCCGAGAGCTGGCTGAACAACGCCTCGAGCAATGACCGGGGCAAGGCACTGTCGCTGTATCTGATGGTGCAGATGCTGGGCATTATCACCGCGCAAGCCCTTTTGAACCTGGCCGATCCGGCGGGATACATCCTGTTTGTCATCCCTTCGGTGCTGGTATCGCTGGCATTTACTCCGATTTTGCTGTCGATCAGCCCGGCACCGGCGTTTGACACCACGCGCCGCCTGAGCTTTCGCGCGCTTTATGAGATCTCGCCGCTGGGATTTGTGGGCATGTTCCTGCTGGGCGCGATCTTTTCGGCACAGTTCGGCATGGCCTCGGTCTGGGCGACGCAAGTGGGGATGAATGTGCGCGATCTGTCGATCTTTGTTGGCGGCATTTATGTCGGCGGATTGGTGCTGCAATACCCGATCGGCTTGCTGTCCGACCGGATGGATCGCCGCCTGATGATCCTAGCCGTGTCGATCGCCGGGGGCTGTGTTTTGATGATCCCGGTGCTGTTCGATGTGCCGTTTGCGGTTCTGGTGCTGGTCGGTGCCATCGCCGGCGGCACGTCCAACCCGCTGTATTCGCTGCTTTTGGCCTATGTTAACGACTATACCGACCATTCCGAGATGGCGGCGGCGTCGGGCGGGTTGATGTTTGTAAACGGCCTTGGCGCGATCTCTGGCCCGCTCATCACCGGCTGGATGATGAGCGTGATTGGCCCGTCGGGATTCTTCTTGTTCATGGCGCTGATTTTTGGCGTCTTGGTCGCCTACAACCTGTACAGAATGGTCGAGCGCCCGGCCAGCCCGGACCAGCAAGGCAGCTATACGGCGCTGTCGCCCACATCCTCGATGATTACAGTCGAGGCGGCGCTGGAAGAGTCCGTCGAAGAGGATGCGCCCCAACACTAACGACAGGGGTGATTGTGCGCCGGGTTGACCAATCACGGCGCACATCGCAGGGTATCTGAAAACAGGAGGCCGATATGCCGTTGCCCACCAAAGCCGCCGCCATTTTGCAGTACTGGACCGATCTGGGGCCTGCGGGTTGGTATGATCAGAATGACGCCGTCGATGCCGAAATCCGCGACCGGTTCATGGATGACTGGATTGCGTTGCGCGCGGGGGCCTATCACAACTGGCAGTCTTGCCCACAGGGGGTGTTGGCCTATCTGATCCTTGCCGATCAATTCCCGCGCAATATGTTCCGCGGTGATGCCCGGTCGTTTGCGACGGATGGCCGCGCCCACGCGGTCGCAACACGCGCGTGGCAACATCGGCTCGACCTGAAAGTCGAGGAACCTTTGCGGCAGTTTTTCTATATGCCGATGATGCATTCCGAAAGCAGCTTTGATCAGGATCACTGCGTATGCCTGATGTTGTCGCGTCTGCCACAGGCCGGTGACGGCTCGGCGCTGCATGCGCGGGCGCATCGTGAAATTATCCGCAAGTTCGGCCGCTTTCCGTATCGCAACGATGCCTTGGGCCGGACATCGACCCCCGCCGAAATCGCCTTCATGACCGAGGGTGGCTATGGCGAGATCGTGCGGGCACTGCAATCATAAGCACGGCTTGGGTCTATGCGCTATTCGGGTGCATAGCCGGTATTCCGGCAGCACGATTGCGCGACTTGCGAAAATAGTTTAACGCTCAACTAGTTTCTCCGGGAGGGTCAAATGGCCGATCAGAAGTTTGATGTCGTCGTTGTTGGGGCTGGCCCCGGCGGATATGTTGCGGCAATCCGTGCCGCCCAACTGGGCAAGAAAGTCGCCATTGTCGAGCGCGAGAATCTGGGCGGGATTTGCCTCAACTGGGGGTGTATTCCAACCAAGGCATTGCTGCGGTCCGCCGAGGTGTTCCATCTGATGCACCGCGCCAAGGACTTCGGCCTCAAAGCCGAAGGGATCAGCTATGATCTGCCGGCAGTTGTGAAACGCTCGCGCGGGGTTGCCAAGCAATTGAGCGGCGGCATCGGCCACTTGATGAAAAAGAACAAGATCACGGTGTTCATGGGGACGGCCACCCTGCCCGCCAAAGGCACCGTATCGGTAAAAACCGACAAAGGCGCCGAGACGCTGAAAGCACCGGCAATCATTGTCGCGACCGGCGCTCGAGCCCGCGAATTGCCCGGCCTCGAGGCGGACGGTGATCTGGTCTGGACCTACCGCCACGCGCTGGACCCAAAGCGTATGCCCAAGAACCTGCTGGTCATCGGGTCGGGCGCGATTGGTATCGAGTTTGCCAGCTTCTTCAACACCTTGGGGGCAAAGACCACCGTCGTTGAGGTCATGGACCGCGTCCTGCCCGTCGAGGACGCCGAGATTTCCGCACTGGCGAAAAGCAATTCGTCAAGCAAGGCATGGTGATCCGCGAGAAGACCACGGTCAAGAAACTGGACCGCGCCCCTGATGGCAAAGGCGGCGGCAAGGTCGTCGCGCATTTCGAGGAAAACGGCAAAACTGAAACCGCCGAATTCGATACGGTTATTTCGGCGGTCGGGATTGTTGGCAACGTCGAGGATCTGGGGCTTGAGGCGTTGGGTGTAACACTGGACCGCACGCATGTTGTGACCGATGAATACTGCCGCACCGGGGTCGATGGCCTTTATGCGATTGGCGATATTGCGGGGGCTCCGTGGCTTGCGCACAAGGCCAGCCACGAAGGCGTCATGGTTGCGGAACTGATCGCCGGCCTGACAGTTCACCCGATCAAGCCGAATTCGATCCCCGGCTGTACCTATTGTCATCCGCAAGTCGCCTCGGTCGGTCTGACCGAAGCCAAGGCGAAAGAAGCGGGGTATGAGGTCAAAGTCGGGCGGTTCCCCTTCATCGGCAACGGCAAGGCGATCGCGTTGGGCGAAACCGATGGCATGGTGAAAACCGTTTTCGACGCGAAAACCGGCGAGCTGCTGGGTGCCCATATGGTCGGTGCCGAGGTGACGGAAATGATCCAGGGTTACGTGATCGGCCGTCAGTTGGAGACCACCGAAGAAGACCTGATGCACACCGTCTTCCCGCACCCGACCCTGTCCGAGATGATGCACGAGTCGGTTCTGGATGCTTACGACAAAGTCATCCACATGTAGGTGTTGACCCTGTGATGGTTTCCAAAGGGGCCGCGATTAGCGTTGCGGTCTAGGCGGCGCTGTCGGGGATCAGCAGAGACGCATCACCATAGGAAAAGAACCGGTACTGCGCGGCGATTGCGTGGGCGTAAACCGTGTCGATCACGTCTTTGCCCATCAGCGCCGAGACCAGCATCAACAGTGTTGATTTCGGCAGGTGGAAATTGGTCATCAACCCGTCAATCGCCTGAAACCGGAACCCCGGGTAGATGAAGATATCGGTATCCCCGCGCCACGGCTGCAGCTGACCACTGCGCGCGGCGCTTTCGACAAGGCGCAGGGCGGTGGTGCCGACGGCGATCACCCGGCCACCGGCTTTGCGGGTGGCATTGATCTCGGCGGCAGCCTCGGCGGTAACCTCGCCCCATTCGGCGTGCATCTTGTGGGTTGTCACATCCTCGACCTTGACCGGCAGGAACGTGCCCGCCCCGACGTGCAGCGTGACCTCGGTCATGGCGACGCCCTTGGCCTTGAGCGCGGCCAGCAGCGCATCGTCAAAATGGAGGCTGGCGGTGGGGGCGGCAACGGCGCCGGTCTCGCGGGCGAATACGGTTTGATAATCATCGCGATCTTGCGCATCAGCCGGACGGCGCGATTCAATGTAGGGCGGCAGCGGCATGCGGCCTGCCGCGTCAAGGGCGGCGTCGAAATCCGCGCCTGTCAGGTCGAAGTCGAGCACGGCCTCGGTGTCATCCTTGCTGCGCACCACGGCTGACAGTTCATCCGAGAACACCACGCGGTCACCGGCGGCCAGCTTGCGCAACGGGCGTGCCAGCACACGCCAGCCGCCCTCCCCCTCTGGTCCGATCAGTGTCACCTCGACTTTGGCGCGGCCCGAGCCGTCGCGGGTTTCACGGTGGCGTTCGCCAAACAGACGCGCCGGGATCACACGGGTATTATTCAGGATCAACCGGTCGCCGGGGCGCAGGATATCGACCAGATCGGAAACGTGGCGATCCGTGATCGCGCCGCCCTCGGCATGCAAAAGCCGTGCAGCCGGGCGTGGCCGCACCGGGCGTGTGGCGATCAAGCCCTCGGGCAGGTCGAAATCAAAATCGCTGAGTTTCACGGCGGACCCTTGGAAAAAACTGGTCTGTGCCCTTTACCCTTCGACCGCGGCGACTACAACTATGGCACCTCACAAGGAGAGCCCCATGACCATCGGCCAAAACGCACCGGATTTCACCGCACCAACCGAGACTGGCGAGGATCTGACCCTGTCGTCCCTGCGCCCGCAGCCGGTGGTCTTGTATTTCTACCCNAAGGACGACACCCCCGGCTGCACCACAGAGGCCAAGGATTTCACCGCCATGGGCGCGGAATTTGCAGCATGCGGTGCCAAAGTGATCGGCGTCAGCAAGGATACCGTCGCCAAGCACGGCAAGTTCATCGCCAAGCATGACCTGGGCGTCACGCTGGTGTCGGATGAGGCGACCACGATATGCGAGGATTACGGCGTCTGGGTCGAGAAAAACATGTACGGGCGCAAGTATATGGGAATCGAGCGGGCGACATTCCTGATTGATGGCGGTGGCAAGATTACGCAGGTCTGGCGCAAGGTGAAGGTCAAGGGCCACGCCGAGGCGGTTCTGGCGGCGCTTAAGGCGCTATAGACCGCGCTTTGCCTGCCCTTGCCTGCCCCGACGCGGCACGGTATCAGACGCGGGCAGCGAGCGGGGTGGCTTTCTCGCCCCCACGATGAACAAGGACGGACCCATGCGCGCAGAAACCCAGAACACGATCGAGGCGATCCGCAAGTCTCTTTCGCTGTTGGCCAAGCGCATGGATTGGGAGACCGCCAAGCACCGGCTGGAAGAATTCGACGCGATGATCGAGGACCCGAACCTGTGGAACGATCAGGAGCGGGCGCAGAAACTGATGCGCGACCGCCAGCAATTGCTGGAGGCGATCGGCACTTATGAAAGCATCGGCCGCGATCTGGATGACAACATCGAATTGATCGAGATGGGTGAGGCCGAGGACGACAAGGATATCATCTCCGAGGCCGAAGCCGCGCTGAAGGTTCTGGGCGAGAAGGCCGCCGCCAAGGAGCTGGAAGCTTTGCTGGACGGCGAGGCGGACGCGAATGACACATATCTGGAGATCAATTCGGGCGCCGGCGGCACCGAAAGCTGCGACTGGGCGTCGATCCTGGCCCGCATGTATGTGCGCTGGGCCGAGAAAAAGGGCTACAAGGTCGAGCTGACCTCGGAGAGTGCGGGCGAGGAAGCGGGCATCAAGTCGGCAGCCTACAAGATTTCCGGCCACAATGCCTATGGCTGGCTGAAATCCGAGTCGGGTGTTCACCGGCTGGTGCGGATTTCGCCCTTTGACAGCGCGGCGCGGCGGCATACCTCGTTCAGCTCGATCTGGGTGTATCCGGTGGTCGATGACAACATCGAAATTGATGTCCCCGACAAGGATATCCGCATTGATACCTACCGGTCATCGGGGGCCGGAGGCCAGCACGTCAACACCACGGACTCGGCGGTGCGGATTACCCACCACCCGACCGGCATCGTGGTGACGAGTTCGGAAAAATCGCAACACCAGAACCGCGATATCGCGATGAAGGCGTTGAAATCACGTCTGTATCAGATGGAGCTGGACCGCCGGAATGCGGCGATCAACGAGGCACATGAGAACAAGGGTGATGCGGGTTGGGGGAACCAGATCCGCAGCTATGTCCTGCAGCCTTACCAGATGGTGAAAGACCTGCGCACCGGCTTTGAGACGTCGGATACTCAGGGCGTTCTGGACGGTGATCTCGACGGGCTGATGGCGGCGACACTGGCGATGGACGCCTCGGGCAAAAGCCGGTCGGACGCCCAAGGCGACGACTAGTGCTTTAGGTTGGGGATGTAACGCGCCAGACGGCTGAAGTCAGGCCGTGCGCCGGGCGTGGCGCGCCGTGCGCTTGGATCCAGCGATGTCTCGATGCGGGCGATGGCATCCAGATCAGCGATCAGGGCGGCGGCGGCCGGGGCGTGGTGTTGCGTGTTGAACATCGGTTCGTCCTTGCTTTGATCGGTCTGCGCCAAGGCGCTGTCATATGGATAGGTCGCGCGACCTGATCAAAGGGTTCAAAGAAAGTGCCAATAAGTTCGGGCGACGGTCTGTGCCTAGGCGATTGCCGACCTTGCCCCCCCAAAAAAACGGTCAAAACTGCGGCAAGAAGTCACCACAGTATGGCCGCAGTTATGCGGCTGTCTTGCACGCGAACAAGTTGGCGTGCGACTGTGCGCGAAATTCGTAGCGATTAAGAAGTTCAGGCGCACATCATGCAAGATCACCTCGACAGCAGCCCCGACAGCCGCCCGGTTCTGGTTATTGATCTGGATGGCACCTTGATCCGGTCGGATATGCTGTACGAGTGTTTCTGGTCTTCGTTCTCACGCGACTGGCGCACGCCGTTGTGGGCGATCGCGGGGTTGGCACGCGGCCGGGCGGCTCTCAAGGCGCGCATGGCACAGTGCGGTGCGCCGGATCCGGCCACCCTGCCCTATACGCCCGAAGTTCTGGACCATATCCGCGCGTGGCGGGCATCGGGCGGGCGCACGGCGCTGGTGACGGCGGCGGATCAAAGTCTGGCGGATAGTATCGGCGGGCATCTGGCGCTGTTTGACGAGGTCTATGGCTCGGACGGGCAAACCAATCTCAAAGGCCGCGCAAAGGCTGCTTTTGTCAAAGAGCATTTCGGCGAAGGCGGGTATATTTACGCAGGCGACGCCCCCGTTGATCTGCACGTTTGGGCCGATGCCGCGAATGCAGTGACGGTCGGCGCGGACACGGGGCTGCGCGCCAAGGTGGATGCGATGCATGCGCAAGCCGTCCATCTTGCGCCGCCGCAGCCGATGTTGCCCGCTTTGCTGCGGGCGATGCGACCGCACCAATGGTTGAAAAACCTGTTGATCTTCTTTCCCCTGCTGGCCGCACATCTGTTTGCCGGAGCGGCGCTGATGCAGGCGACGATGGCCTTTGTTGCCTTCAGTCTTGTCGCATCGAGCGTCTATTTGTTGAACGACTTGCTGGATCTGGCCTCGGATCGTGCGCATCCGCGAAAGTGTAAACGCCCGCTGGCATCCGGGGCGCTGCCNTTGGCGACCGGCATGGCGATGACGCCGGTCCTGTTGCTGNTNGGGTTGGTGATCGCGCTGTTTCTCAAGCCGTTATTCTTGCTGGTTCTGAGCGGTTACTATCTGACGACCATCACCTATTCGCTATGGCTCAAACGCCGCCCGATTGTCGATATCTGCACNTTGGCCAGCCTGTATACCCTGCGNGTGGCCGCNGGTGCNGCNGCAACGGGTGTGTCGTTGTCGGTCTGGCTGCTGGCATTCTCGGCGTTTCTGTTTTTCTCGCTGGCGGCGGTCAAACGGCAAGCCGAGCTGGTGGATATGGCCAATCGCGGTCTGGATTCGATGGCCGGTCGCGGCTACCGCGTGACAGATTTGCCGGTGGTGACACAGATGGCGACGGCCTCGGGCTTTGTCGCGGTGCTGGTGTTGATGCTTTATGTCAACGAGCCGACAGTTTTGACGCTGTACTCATCACCGATGTTGATCTGGGGCGCCTGTCTGGTGCTGCTTTACTGGGTCTCCCGCATGGTCCTGACGGCGCAACGTGGCGAAATGGAGGACGACCCGGTCGTCTTTGCCGCGCGTGACCGTGTCAGCCAGATCGCGTTTCTGCTGATCGTCGGGCTGTTTGTTGGCGCGGGTTTCCTATGAGCCTGCCATCCCTCTTGATACGCTACAGCGTTTTCGCCGTGCTCGCGACGCTCGCCAATCTGGGTGCGCAGCGTCTGGTGCTTGGGTTCGGTGAGAGCGAGGTGTATTTTGCGCTGGCAATGATTGTCGGCACCGCGATCGGTCTGGTGGTGAAATACGCCCTCGACAAACGCTGGATCTTTGCCGACCACACAACCGGCGTGCGCGAACACGGGCGCAAATTCTCGCTGTATACGGCGATGGGGCTGGTCACGACGGCGATTTTCTGGGCCACGGAAACGGTGTTCTGGATAACCTGGGAGACCCAAACCGCCCGCGAAATCGGGGCTGTTCTGGGCCTTGCCGTGGGCTATGTGGTCAAGTACCAGCTCGACCGACGCTTTGTATTCCAGACATCGGAGGCACCGTAATGCAGCTATCTGGTTGGGGCCGGTTCCCACGGATGAACGGCACGATCTCTGCGCCGCGTGATGCAGCTGGGGTGGCCGCGATGCTGGGCCGCGGGCCGTTGATTGCACGCGGCATGGGTCGCGCGTATGGCGATAGCGCGATTGCCAGCACGGCGATATCGACCCGCAATCTCAACCGGATGATCGCATTTGACGCGGAAACCGGCCAGTTGGTCGCGGAATCCGGCGTCACTCTGGGCGAGATCATCGCCGCGTTCCTGCCGCGGGGCTGGTTCATGTCGGTCACGCCCGGCACGCAATTTGTCTCGCTGGGCGGGGCTATTGCCGCCGATGTGCATGGCAAGAACCACCATTCCGAGGGGTCGTTCGGCACCTTTGTCGACTGGATCGACCTGATGGGCGCGGATGGTACGGTTTTGCGCTGNTCGCGCACAGAAAACCCCGAGTTGTTCGCCTGGACCNTCGGCGGCATGGGGCTGACGGGCATCATNNTGCGCACGGCGATCCGGCTGAAACCGGTGCAATCGGGATGGATCCGGCAGGCGACAATCCCGGCGCGGAACCTGGATGAGGCNCTCGCAGCGTTTGAGGACACCTATTCCGCNACCTATTCAATGGCGTGGATNGACTGCGCCGCGACGGGTAGCAAGATGGGGCGTTCNATTGTGATGAACGGCGAACATGCCGGACGGCGCGAACTGCCCGCCGANTTGCGCATGAAACCCTTTGAGACACCCAGCCACGGGTCAAAAAGCGTACCGTTCAATTTCCCCGGATTCGCGCTGAACCCGTGGTCGGTGCGCCTGTTCAACGAGGCCTATTACCAAACCGGCGCGCGCAAGCCCTCGCACGATCTGGTTGGCTGGGGGCCGTTCTTTTACCCGCTTGATGCGGTGCGCAACTGGAACCGGATTTACGGGCGCAAAGGGTTCATGCAGTTTCAATGCGTGGTGCCCCTGGAAAGCCACGCCGAGGGGCTGCGCGAAATTCTGGGCGCGATCACGCGCTCGGGTGCCGGGTCATTTCTGGCGGTGCTCAAACGGTTCGGGCCACAAAACAGCCGCCTGTCCTTTCCGATGGAGGGCTATACGCTGGCGCTCGATTTCCCGATGACCCAACGCAGTNTGGCGCTGATGCCTGAACTCGACCGGATTGCGGTGGATCACGGTGGGCGNTTCTATCTGGCCAAAGACAGCCGCATGNCCGCCGAGACNTTGCATAATTCCGACCCGCGCTGGGGCGAATTCGCGACCATGCGCCGCGACAACAACCTGACCGGGCAATTCGCCTCGGCACAGAGTGAAAGGCTTGGACTGTGAGCAAATCTATCCTGATCTTGGGGGCCGCTTCGGACATCGCCAGCGCCTGTGCGCATCGCTACGCCGCTGACGGATACGCCGTGCGCCTCGCCGCGCGTGACCCCGCAAGCCTTGCGGCGGACGCGACCGACATCCAGTTGCGCCATTCGGTCGAGGCAACGACGCACCGGTTTGACGCCCTCGACACCGCCAGTTTCGCCGGATTTGTCGATAGCCTGCCAGAGCTGCCCGACGTGGTAATCAGTGCGGTGGGCTTTATGGGTGAGCAACCCGAAAGCCAGCGCAACCCCGAGGCTGCAACGGTGGTTCTGCGCTCGAACTTTGAGGGGCCTGCGTTGTTCCTTGGGTTGATGGCCGAGCGGTTCGAGGCCCGCGGATTCGGGGCATTGATCGGCATATCCTCGGTCGCGGGCGATCGCGGGCGGGCGTCGAACTACGTCTATGGCGCGGCCAAAGCCGGTTTCAGCGCGTTCCTCTCGGGCCTGCGCAACCGGTTTTCGCGCACGGCGATCAAGGTGATCACCGTCAAGCCGGGCTTTGTCGCGACCAAAATGACCGAAGGCATGGATCTGAATCCGCGTCTGACGGCCACGCCCGACGCCGTTGCGCAGGCAATTTTTGCGGGGCAAAACAAGGGCCGCAATGTGATTTACGTCAAACCGGTCTGGTGGCTGGTGATGAGCATAATCTGCGCCCTGCCCGAGATGATTTTCAAGAAAACCCAACTGTGACATTCACCATTCGGCGGAGGCTTGCCGATGGCTCTGCAGTGCAGCAGGGCGTTCATTGCCCGTTAAGCGATTCGCCCGTATGTAGGAAGCATGACAAATACGACAGTGGGACCGCGCACGAACCAAGCGTATGAGCGTTCCGGGATCACATCGCGCCGCGCCTTGCAGGTTGTAGCTGGAACAGCTGCGCTGACCTTGGGGACATGGGCGTTTTCGGCTTGGTTCAATACCGCGCCAAACACCACCGATGCCAGCATCGCGTCTTTGGTGCCGGTGAACACACCGTCAGCGCATCCCGAACCCGCACCACAGGTCTGGTTAAGCTCGTTGGTTGGCGTGACAGCCGGGCCTTTTGCGGCGCAAGACTATACCCCAGGTGCGGTTTTACCGCGCGTGACGCGGGCGCTTCCGCCATTGCCACCGCGCCGGGCAACGCCTGATCCCGTGGTCGCGGTTGCGCCGCCGGTGATCGATGTGCCCGCTGATGTCCCCGCTGATGTACCCCCTGATGTACCCCCTGTGGTGACCGCCGCAATTCCAGTGCCCGACACAGCCGTTGACGCCCAAGCAGCCGTTGACGCTCTGGTCTTGTCGGCGCTTCGC
>JGI24724J26744_10000659_pt1 | contig 24551 bp, 23 predicted proteins | sample Cruoilmetagenom7_FD_26744 | JGI IMG/M metagenome (IMG submission 26744) | reverse complement strand
CAACGAAGGAATATATACACCAAAGGTGTGTCTATTCTCTAAATAGGTGTGTTTATTCCTATTTTATATATACTCAAATATAAAAATTTTTAATTGTAAACAGCCATATTTAAACACACAAAAATTTCCCTGAAATATGTTTATATTTGCTTTGCAAAGCAAATATACAATGAACGACATTTCAATTTCTGTTATAATAAGCACCTATAATTCTCCAGAATGGTTGGCAAAAGTGTTACATGGTTATAACAATCAAAGCTATCAGAATTTTGAGGTTGTTATTGCAGACGATGGTTCCAAACAGGAAACCATAGACCTTATTGAGGCCTTTAAAAAAGAAGTATTTTATNCTATTACACATGTTTGGCATGAAGATAATGGCTTTCAAAAATCACAGATTTTAAATAAAGCTATTGTTAAATGTCGTGCAGATTATATTTTAATGTCTGATGGCGATTGTATTCCAAGAGAAGACTTTGTTGAGATTCATTTTAGAGAAAGAGAGATAGGTTATTTTCTGTCTGGAGGTTATTTTATGTTGCCAATGACTATTTCTGAGGCTATTACTAAAGAATCTATTTTAAACGGTAAATGCTTTAATTTAAAGTGGTTAAAGTCTCATGATTTAAGTTCTTCTTTTAAAAATAATAAATTAACGGCTAGAGGTTTTAAGTCTTGGTTTTTAAATACCATAACGCCAACTAATGCTAGTTGGAATGGACATAATGCTTCTGGTTGGAAAAAAGATATTGTTGCTATAAATGGATTTGATGAACGTATGCAATATGGAGGTCAAGATAGAGAGTTAGGCGAGCGCTTAATAAATTTGGGTATCAAAGGAAAGCAGATTAGATATAGTGCTATTTGTATTCATCTTGACCATCCAAGAGGTTATAAGAATCAAGAATCCATTAATAAAAATCTAGCCATTAGAAAAACGACTAAAGTAGAGAAAAGAGTCTGGACAGATTATGGTATTATTAAAAAATAAGAATTAATTCTATTTCTTATAAACACCTATTTTCCAATAGGTGTTTTCGTCTTTAGTTTTTACAACTTTATGGTCGAGACGTTCTAAATTATTAAAATGTTCCCAACAACCATTCCCTTCACGAAAAATAGATACTATTAGAATACCATCTTTATTTAAAAGGTTTAGTATTCTTTGGAGAACATTACTTTTTTCAGAATCATGAAAACAATAGGTTGTTGTTTGTCTTAATTTAGCAATAAAGTCTATAATGGTTTTATACCGAAAAGCTTCAATAGGTTTTTTTTAGATTATTCCAGCGACCACTTTTATATTGTCTATTCCAACTCTGTTTTCTTCGCTAATTAAGAACCTTATCTATAATATTCATGAATTGTTTTTTAAATGTAATAGTAGAAACTGTTCTATTCTTGGTATGATTAAATCTGGTGTTAATTGCTTATACATAAAACTTGGATCAGCTTCAATTTTACGTCTGTTTTCAATACTATTTTCATTGTATAAATCTGGTTTTTCTTCCAATAAATGAATAGATGTATGTGTCTGGCCATCTTCAAAACTTGCCCAATGATCTTTCATAACGTAAGGTGAAAATATAGTAAAGGTAGGCTTGCTTAATGCTTTGGAAATGTGCACAATACCTCCTTCGTTTCCAATTAATAATTCACATTTATTCATGAGTTTAATAAAACCACGTATGCTGTCTTCATAAATATCTATTACAATATTGTCTTTGTTTTTACATTGATTATAAATGCTTAACGCATCTTTATTCTGGTGTGGTGCATAATTAAAAAGCACATTGACATCAAACGTTTCAGTTATGTAATCTATTAGTTTAACTATGTAATTATATGGCATCGATTTTTGAGGTGTACTACCCAAAATACCAAGCATGATAAATGGTTTGTTGTACGAATCTAACTTATTATATTTTGTCTCTTCAGGTGTTAGATAAATGTGTGGATGATGATCAATCTTTTCTTTTGGAAAATCGAAAACCGATGTTACCATATTAATTCTATCCTCAATTGCCTTACCACATATATGCGATTTTTCGTTTAAAAAAGGAATGTTATGCGTATAAAACTTTAGAATTGGATTTTTACCTCTTTTTTGAAACCCAATTCTAATAGGAGCTTTCGAGAAATAACAAATAAGTCGGCTTTGTAATTTTGAATAAGGGTCAAAGATTATATCGTAACTCTGTTTTCTAATTTTAAAAATGATTTGCTTTAAATTCTTTAGTTTTTTTAACTCCCTATCGTTAACCGCAATAATGTTATCTATTGCTGGATTATTTTTTATAACACCAACAGTATAATCGTATACCAAATAATCAACCTGACTATCTGGATAGATTTTTTTTATGTTTTGTGCAATAACCGAAGCTATTAAAACATCTCCAATACGTTTGTTTTGTATAACAAGTATTTTCTTCATAGCACCTATTCAAGCCAGCCTGTCGTTAGACAAGAAAGAGGAATCTCTTTGGTTAAAATTTAATCATCTGCAAAGTATTATATTTTCTACTTTTATTAAAATATCAATTAACATATCTTTGAGAAATTTCAAAAACTGAATACCATAATACATATTCACTCAAAATACCAGCATTTAAAAGCATCTTTAGAATCTATAATTTCAGATTTTGAAAGTACTGGAGAATCTGTAACCGTTGGTCAGCGAAATGTTATTAAACAGTTTGAGGTGAATGGTGAAGCACTTAATGTCAAGTCGTTTAAAGCGCCTAATGTATTTAATAGTTTTGTCTATAAGTATATCAGGAAGTCTAAGGCCAGACGTTCATTTGAATATGCTAATAAATTAATTGAATGTGAGATTTCAACGCCATTTCCAATAGCTTATATAGAAAACACGAATGCTTTAGGTCTTACAACTAGTTATTATATAAGTAAACATGTGACTTACGATTTCGATTTTAGAGATTTAATCCACAAACCCTTATTTCCTAATCGAAAAGAGATTTTGAAGCAGTTCACAACGTTTACCTTTAAGCTTCATGAAAACAATATTAATTTTTTAGATCATTCTCCTGGGAATACTCTAATTGTTGAAAAACCAGAGAAACAATACGATTTCTATTTAATAGATTTGAATAGAATGCGCTTTGAAACTATGGATTTTAACAAGCGCATGCATAATTTTAGGCGTTTATGGTTGTCTAAAACCATGGTAAAAATTATGTCTGAAACGTATTCAAAGCTAAATAGTAAATCTTACGAAGAAACCTATAGTTTAATGCTGAAGCATAGCAGAGCGTTTCAAAAGAAAGTGGATTCTAAGAAATTACGTAAATCTGGAAGAAAGATGCAGTTCTCTAAAGCTTAAACTGCAACATCATACTCTCTTAAAGCATCGTTAAGCGATGTTTTTTTATTGGTACTTTCTTTACGTTTTCCAATAATTAAAGCACATGGCACATTATAAGTTCCAGCAGGAAATACTTTTGCATAACTACCAGGAATAACTACAGAACGAGCAGGAACAATACCTTTCATTTCAATTGGGTTATCTCCAGTAACATCAATAATTTTAGTAGATGCAGTTAAAACGACATTGGCACCAAGAACGGCTTCTTTTTCAACCTTTACACCTTCAACAACAATACAACGAGAACCAATAAAGGCATTGTCTTCAATAATAACAGGAGCAGCTTGTAACGGTTCTAAAACGCCACCAATGCCAACACCACCAGAAAGATGAACGTTTTTACCAATTTGAGCACAACTTCCAACAGTTGCCCAAGTGTCTACCATGGTTCCTTCGTCTACATAAGCACCAATATTTACATAACTAGGCATCATGATTACACCTTTAGAAATATAAGCTCCATGTCTTGCAACAGCATGAGGGACCACACGAATGCCTTTTTCTGCATAACCTGTTTTTAAAGGAATTTTATCGTGATATTCAAAAATTCCTACTTCAAAGGTTTCCATTTTCTGTATTGGGAAATATAAAACCACAGCTTTTTTAACCCATTCATTAACTTGCCAGCCATTATCTGTAGGTTCTGCAACACGTAAAGTGCCTTCGTCAAGTAAGCTTATAACATTTCTAATACTATCGATTGTTGTTTTGTCTGTTAATAAGCTTCGGTTTTCCCAAGCATTTTCTATGATTTGCTGAAGTTGTTTCATGAGTTTTTAAAAGTGTTTTCGCAAAGATAAACCTATAATTGAAATCTTTAAAGTCTAATCTATATAATCATGAAAAATGAGTGATGTACTGTACTGCATCTTTTCTATTTAAATAGTAACTTTGCCCAATGGGAAGAATATTAGCCATAGACTACGGAAAAGTAAGAACTGGAATTGCTATTACAGATGAGTTGCAACTTATTGCATCTGGTCTTGAAACTGTAGCTACATCAGATTTAATTTCATTCTTAAAAACATATACAACATCTGAGGATGTCGAGTTATTTGTTGTAGGAGAACCTAAACAAATGAATAATGAGGCTTCTGAAAGTGAAGTCTTAATAATTCCTTTTTTAGAAAAATTAAAAAAAGCATTCCCTAAAATTCCTATAACAAGAGTAGATGAAAGGTTTACTTCTAAAATGGCATTTCAAACCATGATTGAGGCTGGTTTATCTAAAAAGCAGCGTAAAAATAAAGCCTTAGTAGATGAAATTAGTGCCACACTTATATTACAAAGTTACTTGTATTCTAAATAGCTTGAAATTATTATATCGACGAAATGCACCTTGTAAAGGTTTATAGGCAGTGCGTTTATCGATGAAATGCATGTTTTTATCATGTTATCGATTTTACATAGTCTTTCAACAAATTTATTCTTTAATTACCGTTTGTCGATGATATATTTGTCCTGTTACCAAAAATAACAGAAGACATGAAATCATTTTTAATTTTATTTTTTATTGCTTTTTTAACAACATTAAATGTTAATGCTCAATCTAATGATGAGGTTGTAAACCCAGAAGTAGTTGTTGCGTTTAATACGCTTGTTGAGCAAGTAGAAGTAGACTCTAATTTAGAAATTACTGCTAAGAAGAAAGATATTTTGAATGCTAAAATTAATTCTAAGATTAAAGGTGAAGTAGATTTGTTTTTCGTAGCAGATAAAAGCAAGATTTGTTAATTACAAATAGACACATATAAAGTTACTAAAACTCCTTTTTTATAAAAGGAGTTTTTTTATATATCTAAATTAAAGATTGTATTTTTGCATATAATTTACAAATAACAAAAAATGATTTTACCTATTGTAGCCTATGGAGATCCCGTTTTAAAGAAAAAAGCAGGAGCCATAACCAAAGATTATCCAAAATTAAAAGAGCTTTTAGACAACATGTATGAAACTATGGATGGTGCTCTAGGTGTTGGTTTGGCTGCACCACAAATTGGGTTACCTATTAGGTTGTTTATTGTAGATGCATCTCCATTTGCTGAAGACGATGTTTTTACTCCAGAAGAGCAAACAGAATTGAAAAATTTTAAACGCACATTTATTAATGCTAAAATCACTAATGAAGAAGGAGATGAATGGGCATTTAATGAAGGCTGTTTAAGTATTCCAGATGTTAGAGAAGATGTTTTTAGGCAACCTGTTATTACAATAGAATATTTTGATGAAACTTTTGAAAAGCATGTTGAAACTTTTGAAGGTTTAATAGCAAGAGTTATACAACATGAATATGACCATATAGAAGGTGTTCTGTTTACAGATAAATTGTCTACACTCAAAAAACGTCTTATTAAAGGGAAACTAGCTAACATTTCTAAAGGAAAAATTAGCGTTGATTATAGAATGCGTTTTCCAAATCAAAAAAAGAAACGATAATATTTGTTTTAATTTAACAAACGTAGCATATTTGCGCTCCTTAAAAATTAATTATGAGCTTAGAAAAAGTATTAGCCATCTCTGGTAAACCAGGATTATTTAAATTAATAACACAAACGCGAGGTGGATTTATAGCAGAATCTTTATTAGATAAAAAAAGGTTGTCTGTTAGTATTAATCAGAATGTAAGTGTATTAAGTGAAATAGCTATTTACACGTTAACTGAAGAAGTGCCTTTAAGTAACGTATTGTCTAAAATTAAAGAAAAGGAAAGTGGTCAAGTAACTCCTGTGAGCCATAAAGACAGTAAAGATGCTTTAGAGGAATACTTTTTTGAAGTTTTACCTGATTATGATGAAGATCGAGTTTATGTAAGTGATATTAAAAAAGTAGTGCAATGGTATAACTTACTTCATAAACATGATATGTTGGATTTTGTAGAAACAGAAACAGTTTCTGAAGAAGAAGAATAACAAATAAAATGTATTTAATTACTATAAAATCTAGCATTTAATGCTAGATTTTTTTTGTTTCATATAGAAGTTTAAATCACATATTAAAATTGTAATTTTATCAAAAATACAGGAATGAATTCTAGAGAAAATCAACTTAAAGCCTTTGATCGTTTATTAACTATCATGGATGAATTACGTGAGCAATGCCCTTGGGATAAAAAACAAACTATGGAAAGTTTACGTCATTTAACTATTGAAGAAACTTACGAGTTAGGAGATGCGATATTAGATAACGATTTAGAAGAAGTAAAAAAGGAGCTAGGAGATGTCTTGTTGCACATTGTTTTTTATTCAAAAATAGGAAGCGAAACCAATCATTTCGATATTGCAGATGTGTGTAATAGCATTTGCGATAAGTTGATTGATAGACATCCACATATTTATGGTGATGTGGTTGTTGAAAACGAAGAGGATGTGAAACGTAATTGGGAAAAACTAAAACTTAAAGAAGGTAAGTCTAGTGTATTAGAAGGTGTACCAAAAAGTTTACCAGCTTTAGTGAAAGCTAACAGAATTCAAGATAAGGTAGCTGGAGTTGGTTTTGATTGGGAAGAATCGAATCAAGTATGGGAAAAAGTAGAGGAGGAACTAAGCGAGTTTAAACACGAAGTACAAAACAAGAATAAGGAAGGTATGGAAAGTGAGTTTGGCGATGTTTTATTCTCTATGGTAAACTATGCTAGGTTTTTAGATATAAACCCAGAAAATGCTTTAGAACGAACAAATAAAAAATTCTCAAAAAGATTCCAATATTTAGAATCAAAAGCGAAAGCATTGAATAAAGATTTAAAGGATATGACTCTTGCTGAAATGGATGTATTTTGGGAGGAAGCGAAGCAATCGCAAAATTTTTAGTAGTTGAAGAATGTTAAAATTAGATTTTTTNTCATAAAATANAATCCAATTTTAAATTCTGTGCGTATATACTTTAAATGGCATTTATTATATAAGTAGATTAATAGCATAATCAGATTCTTACCTTTTTTTAAAATGTCATTTAAGTAGGTTATTTTGGTTGGGAAAAATAACTGTTTAGTTAGTTTAGTTAGATTAAAATCCTATTTGTTAGTTCAAGCACTTGCTTTACTACAAATAGGATTTTTGTTTTTAATAGATAGTCTTCTTAGTATAATTCCTTAATCTTTCTAAGTTTTGTTTGCCAAAGAGCAAGAGTGTCTTTATGCTTTTGTATGTTATCTATAACTTCTTTAACCAGAGGGTTGCTTTCATCTACATTAGTAAAAAACTGTAAATTATTTTCTAACTGATTAATTTCGCTTTTAGCTTCTTTAATTTTTTTGCTAATAAAAGAGCGTTCATTATCTAAATGTCTAGAATCATTAGAATTGTTTAATACTTCTAACTTATTTTCAAATTTTATGAGTTCGGCTTCAGTTTTATTTAATTTTAAATTTTTAAAGCAATTATCAAGAGTTTTATTAAATTTCCCTTCAATATATCTTTTGTTACTTGGTACATTTCCAATGGTTTTCCACTTATCTATGTACGTTTTAATCGTTTTTAAATCTGCTTCTTTTTCACCCGAAAGTTCAAGTGCTTTAATTTCTTCAATTAGCTTCACTTTACCGTTATATGCTTCAAAACCTTCTTTATCTGCTTCGTTCTTAGCTTCGTGTAACTTATTGAAGTAATGGTTGCAAGCTGTTTTAAATTGATTCCATATTTTGTCGCTGTTTTTACGTGGAACGTGTCCAACATTCTTCCAGTCGTTTTGGATTTTTTTCATTAAAGGCGTAGTAACATCAAAGTCATCACTGTCTTTATTGTCTTCGGCAATTTTAATTAAATCTAATTTTTTCTGAAGGTTTTCGTATTGGTCTTTTTTTAAATCCTTATAAAAAGCATTCTTCTTTCTATTAAAGTTTCTAACAGCAGTTTTAAACTTAGACCACGTAGCTTCGTTTACTTTAATAGGTACTTTTCCAGCATTAAAAAATTCGTTTCTTAATATTTCAAGTTCTTTTATTTTCTTTTGCCAATCGCCATGAGATTTAGCTCCTCCTTCGTATAACGAGTTTATTTTTTCAATAATACCATGCTTGATCTCAAGGTTGTTTTCGTAAACTTTATCTAATTCATTAAAATAAGCTTGACGTCTATCATGAATTTTCTTTGTTGCAGTTTTAAAACGTTTCCAAATGTCTTCTCTATGCTCTTTATCAACTGGTCCAAGCTCTTCTTTCCACATTTTATGTAATACTTGCAACTCTCTAAAGGCACGATTTAAATCTTCATCGACTGCCATTTCTTCAGCTCGTTCAATTATTTTAAGCTTTTGTTCTAAATTATGTTTAAAATCAAGATCTCTTAAGTCGCGATTTAGGTGAAGGAAATCGTAAAAAATTTCAACGTGATGATGGTAACTATTCCAAGCGTTATTGTATTTGTCTCTAGGAATAGGGCCAGCAATACGCCACCTCTCTTGTAATTCTTTAAAGTGTTTGTATGTAGTGTTGATATTTTCTTCAACATTAATTAAGCCTTTTATTTCTTCAATAATTTCTAAACGTTCTTCTAAATTTTCTTTAAGACTTTTCTCAATATTTTTATAATGCGAAGTAATTTTAGTTTTATACTCTTTTATAGAGTCTTTAAATCTTTTTTGTATTGGGCTGGAATAGAAAAAGTCAATTTCGTTTCCACCTTCATTTAAAAATTCTTCTTTCTTTTCGTCTAAAAGTGTGCTGAATTTTGATTTAAACTCACCTCTTAATTCTTCAACATGTGTTTTAAGGGCTTGAGCCTTTTCTGTATTTACAAGATTTTCTAATTCGTCTGCAAGTTCTTCTAAAGACATTTTTTCATAGTCTTTTTTAACTATAATGTGTCTATCCATACTGCCTTCATCTTCGGCATCTTCAGCATTGGATTCTTCTATTTCTGAAATAACTTGATCATCATTTTCCTCATTATTAGTTTCTTCAACTTGGTTTTCAGTAGTCTCAGTTTGACTTTCAGTGGTCTCATTTTTGTTTTCTAATTCCTCTGTTGAAACTAATAATTCTTCTTTTCCGTCTGCTTCTTGCAGGTTATCTTGCTCTGACATTTTTGTAAAATGTTATGGTTCGTAAAAATACTATATCGTTAAAGATAATAACAACTTCAATATTAACAAAGGCTTCGTGCGTTTTTATACTTTAAAGAATTACGAATTCCATATTTCCCATGCTTTATTTGCTTGAAGTTCTAGCATCTTTAGTCCATTAATTGTGGTTGCATTTTTAGCTTTACCCAAAGCTAAAAATTTGGTTTCTATTGGGTTGTATATTAAATCGAATAGAATATGCTTACTTGAAATAGCTTGGTAAGGAATTTTCGGACATGCTTCAATATTGGGGAAGGTTCCTAAAGGCGTACAATTAATTAGAATCTGATTATTTTTAATATCATTTTCAGATAAATCATGGTACGAATAAGTTGTATGTTCAGATGCATTTCTAGATACAAATGAATAGTCGATTTTCATTTTTTTTAATCCATAAGCAATAGCTTTACTAGCTCCTCCTGTACCAAGAATTAAAGCTTTCTTATGATGAGGTTTTATGAAAGGTTTTAGTGTTTTTTTAAAACCATAACAATCTGTATTACAGCCTATTAATCTTCCTTTTTTGTTTATTTTAATCGTGTTTACTGCACCAATTTTTTTTGCCTTTTTATCTAATTTGTCTAAATAAGGAATCACTAATTCTTTATAAGGAATGGTAACATTTAGACCTTTTAATTCTGGATGGTCTTTCAATACTTTTGGGAAATCTAAAATACTTTCAATGTCGAAATTTTGATAGGATGCATTCTTAATAGCTTTAGCTTCAAATTTTGTATTAAAAAAATCTTTAGAAAAAGAATAAGAAATATTCTTACCAATTAAACCATATTTATCCATGAATTTTTCTGGTTTTTTGTCCGTAAATCTCTAATGCTAAAACAATTAATATGCCTATCAGTATAAAGAAAATAGCATAATAGGTTTGTGAATTCAGTTCTGGGATAAAGCGTGTGTAGTTTTCAATTACTTTTCCTCCAGAAGAATCTAAAATATAGTTGCCTTGCGTATTTGTTTTAAAAATGGTTTCTTTCCATGGCCACACGACACCAAGAGAGCCAATAATAAATCCTATAATAGTTGAGATGGTAATGCTTTTATAGTGTTTTAGAATGTAATTTAAAATATGAGAAAAAGTGACTAGCCCAACAACAGAACCTATGGTAAATACAGCTAATACTTTTAGCATTCTAATACGTTCATAATTATTTATAAAGCCAAAATCTCCAGTTATAATTTCGGCAAAAGTGTCATACAAAGCATTTACCGAATCTACTAATAAAAGCACATAATTACCTAATATTATAAGTATGAACGATCCTGAAAACCCAGGTAATGTCATGCCAGAAACACTAATTACACCACAAAAGAAGACAAATAAGAGATTGTCATTTTCTGTAGCAGGATCTAAAAAACTAATAGCAACACCCAGAATAATACCAATAGTTAAAGAGATATATGTTTTAAAATTCCAGTCTTTAAAATCTTTACTTATATAATAGATGGAGCCAATAATCATTCCGAAGAACACACTCCAGACATACAATTCGTAATGTTCAATTAAATAATCAAGAATTTTTGAAACACTAAAGTAGCTTACTATCATTCCTAAGAAAAGCAAACTTAAAAATCGACCATTAATATATTGATAGAAACTCTTAAAACGACCATTAATAAGAAGTTTAAAGGCTTTAATATTTACTTTTTGAAGCGAGTAAATAAATTCTTCGTAAAAACCAGCAACAAAAGCTACAACTCCTCCTGAAACACCTGGAACTTTATTAGCAGCTCCCATTCCTAAACCTTTTAAAATTAGAAACAGTTTATCTGTAAATGTTCTAGTACGTTGCATTTTATTTCTTACTTCCTATCTTTTCGAGAATAAAAATAGTTAAAAAACCACCAATAATAAGAGCTATTGCAAGATTTAATTGTGAAGTAACAACATGATTGTTTATAGATGAATAAATAAATGGAGAGATACTTTCTTCTGTAACAATCTTATAGGTTTCAAAATTATTTACCTGTTGTTGATACACAGATAGGGTTCCTAAATCTGATATACTAGAAAAAGGAATTAATTTTCCATTTGTTTCATTTAATATAGTAATGGTTTTTTTCCATGGCCAAATTTTATTGAGTGAACCTATAATAAACCCAGTTAATAAAGCAAGTGTCAGGTTCTGGTAATGTTTAAATAGCCATTTTAATACTCGGCTAAAACTTAAAAGACCAACCACTGCTCCAAAAGCAAAAATACCAATTCGTTTAATATCCCAATCATGAATGGCATCACTTAAGGTTTTGTAAGCTCCAAGTATAACCAAAATAAAAGAACCAGAAATACCAGGTAAAATCATAGCGCAAATAGCTATTGCACCAGCAATAAACAAAAACCAAGGATTTGTATTACTAGCTAAAGAGGGAAGTGTAGTAATGAAATATGCAGCAATTGCTCCTAGAATTAAAGTAATATAAGATGCTGGACTCCATTTTGTAATTTGTTTTCCAACAAAGAAAATACTAGCGATTATAAGTCCGAAGAAAAAAGACCAAATTAATATAGGATGTTGTTCTATTAAGTATTTGGCAATACGCATAAAAGACACAAAACTTGTAAAAACCCCTATTAAAAGCGCAAGTAGAAAACTACCATTTAGTTGCTTCCAAAAGGCTAGAAACCCTTTGGTACGTAGTGTTTTTATTAGTGTAAAATTAACATTGCTAATAGTTGAAATTAATTCTTCGTAAATGCCAGATATTAAAGCAATTGTTCCACCAGAAACACCTGGAACGGCATCTGCAGCTCCCATTGCAATCCCTTTTAACGATAAAAGAATGTAATTTTTTAAACGTCTTTGCATGTTGTTTTTTTAATAGAAAATCAAAGGTAGATAAATTAACCTAGACACTTTTATTACTACTTAGATTTTAGTAAGTTTTTTAGTTGTCTTTTTTTGTAAACTTTAGGGAAGAGTTCTTCTATAATAAACATGTATTCTGTATTGAAGCATAAACCGTTTTTTAAATGATATTCGCCTTTTTCAGTTTCATTTAAGGTGAAATATAATCCAGCTAATCTATATTCAATCTCAGCATTTTCAGTGTAGAATTCAGAGGCTTGGAGAAAATTATAGATGGCAGCTTCAGGTTCGCCAATTTTTATTAGAATGTCGCCTCTTATTAACCAGGTTTCTAATTCGTAATTGCCTAACTCAAGAGTTTTTTTATAGCCACGTTCTGCTTCTTCAAGAAAGTTTAATCTGAAGTTTAATTGGGCATATAATTTCCAATAGGTAACATTCTCAGAATCTATATTTATGGCTTTATTGATGTAGTAAAGCGATTTTTTATAATTTCTATTTTTGTTATAAAACTTTGTAATAGCAATCCATCCTTTATCTAATAAGGGATCTTCTTTTACAGTTTTAGAGTAATACTGAATTGCTAAATCGTCTTGTTTTAATTTCTCATAACATTGTCCGATCCTTAATAATGCAAAAGAAGTAGCATCGTCTAGTTTTAATGTTAAAGAATATGCTTCTAAAGCATCCTCATAACGTTTTAATTTTTCTAATACTTTACCTTTTTCTAGATATGCACCAATAAAGGAATCTTCAGAAATAATAGCAAAATCGAATGCAGCTAAAGCTTTTTCATAATCTTTTAACGAGTAATACTGCTTCCCTAATTGATGCCATGCAACTTCACAATAAGGGTTTTTATTTAGAAAAATATTTAAATAATCTATAGCTTCTGTATGTTGTTCAAGAAAATCAAAACAATACACCATATTGTGTAATGCTGAATAGTCTTGCGAATCTTGTTCCATACATTTCATGAAATAATATTTGGCATCTTCAAATTTGTCAAGAAATAAATACTCCATACCTATTAATGAATAGATGTCTTGAATATCATCTGTTAATTCTAATGCCTTTTTTAGAACATAAATGGCTTTTTTGTGCTTGTCTTTTTTTGAAAATATATTGGCTTTCTGTATATAGATTTCTTCATTTAAAGGTTCTAGTTCATGAAGCTCATTCAGCATGGTGTCTGCATCATTTAATTTGTCTTCAAATACAAATATTTCAATTTTAAAAAGTTTTAAATTCGTAGAAGAAGGATGTTGTTCTAAACCCAGTTTAATAGCCTTTTTTGCTAAAGAAACTTTTCCTTGCGTTAAGTAGTGATGAATGATATTTTCAAATTCTTCAGAATCGAAAAACAACACATGGTTTGTTTTTAGCATCGATTCAAATTTTGTAAGAGGTATATTTTTGTTGTCGTTGGGACTAAACTCCATAAGCACTTTTGTATGGTTTACAGTAATAAATGTAACGTACTAATTCATTTTTAAGTTGTGTTAGCTTAAATGTTTTTAACAAATTAATCAACACTTTTAAACAATCGCTTGTTTGTTCTTGATTATCAGCAAGTTATTTAGCTGTTCTTAATCTGAATTTCATCTAAAACTGATAGAATAATTTGACATCCTTTGATGATTTCTTCATTTGAGATGGTTAAAGGTGGCGTTATTCTTATGGCTTTAGGTTCAAAAAGTAACCAGAAAAGAATAAGTCCTTGGTCTTGGCAGCCTAAAATTAGTTGATTTGTAATATCTGCTGAAGGTGTAATTGCTGCTAACATTAATCCTTTTCCTCTAATGTTTAAGATTAAAGGGTGTACTAGATGCTTTCTAATTAATTGTTCTTTTTCAAGTGTTTGAGCTATTAAATTACTTTTGGTAACTTCTTTTAAAGTTGCTAGAGCAGCAGCTGCAATTACTGGATGGCCACCAAATGTTGTAATATGCCCTAATTTTGGGTTGTCTTGAAGTAGGTCCATTAATTTAGAAGATGCTGTAAAAGCACCAATTGGCATACCACCTCCTAAACCTTTTCCTGTAACTAAAATATCTGGTACACAGTTATAGTGTTCGAAGCCAAAAAGTTTGCCTGTTCTTCCAATTCCTGATTGTATTTCATCTAATATTAAAAGGGTTCCAGTTTTGTTGCATCTTTCTCTAACCTTTTTTAAATAGTCATTCTTAGGTTCTATAAAACCTGCTCCACCTTGTATGGTTTCAAGAATCACACAAGCTGTTTTTTTTGTTATTTTAATTAAATCTTCTTCGTTATTAAATTTAATAAAATCAACATCAGGAATTAAAGGTCTAAAGGCTCTTTTGCGTTCTTCAAAACCCATAACACTCATAGAACCCATAGTATTTCCATGATATGCATGCTTTGCTGAAATTATTTGACTACGACCAGTGGCACGTTTTGCTAATTTTAAAGCACCTTCAACAGCTTCAGTACCAGAATTAGTTAAATATGTTTTTTCTAATGAATTAGGAAGACTTTTTGCTAATAATTTGGCGAGTTCTACTGCTGGTTCTTGAATATATTCTCCATAAACCATAACGTGCATGTATTGGTCTATTTGTTTTTTTATAGCTGAAACTACTTTTGGATGACTATGTCCTAAAGTACATGCTGAAACACCAGCAACAAAATCTAAGTATGCATTGTTTTCTTTGTCATAAATATATGAGCCTTCTGCACGAGAAACTTCCATGGCTAAAGGATGTGTAGAAGTTTGGGCTTGGTATTTTAAGAAGTCTATTGCCATATTTAATTCCCAGATTCTTTAATCATGGGTTTTACATTCTCTTTTTTAAGTTCTAAACTATCTATTATATGTTGAGGTACTTGTCTTGCAGCTTTAGAGCGTTTCTTTTTCTTCTTCCCTTTTTTATTTTTTCCTTTATTTCTCTTCGGTTTTTCTTCCTTTTCTGCTTTTTTAATCCTACCAATCATGGTATTATCAAAGAATTCCTTTTGTGGAACATAATCATCTAAGCCTTTGATAATGGGTAAATCTAAAGGAGGATCGTCGCTAAATAAATCTTCAACACTTTTTGGACGTTCGTCTTCTCGCCAATCAAAACCTCTCAGTTTTCTTGAGTTTTTTGGAAAATCAGATTCAGGATAGGTCTTAGCATCTACTTGTTGATATCTGTTATATTGTTCTATTTGTCCATCTGAAAAGAAAATAGAAATACTTCCAGACTTGGCCTTGTCTATACCAAAAAGCTCCTGTTTATCGTTTCTAGCAAAGAATATAGATTCAGCATTTTTAATAATATCTACTTGATTCAAATTGTTTTTGTCATCAAATAAACCAATCAGCTTTTTTCCTGTAATTTGATTGTAACTATCTTCACTAATCGTGTCTTTACTTATTAAGAAGGCATCATAAAATACGATTAAAGAATCTATTTTTTCAGTTTTAGGATTCGATTTTATGTGAATGGTGTCTCCTGTCATCTGGTTTCCTTCATTCCACATAATCGGTCTTCGTTTAACAGCAAATGCATCACTTGGAGAAAGGCGAGATAGATTGATAAGCTGTGTTAACCCTGTATGATGATTAATATGAATGGAATCTGCTTTACCACTCATATCAGATTTATACATTTTGGTATTTCTATAAGCTCGGGTTATTCTTTTGTCAGGTTTTCCAGTAACCATAAGCGTATCTGCATGAATATAGATAGAATCATTTTGTTGCACTGAAATTGCCAGCGCTCTTTTAGTAATAAAAACAGAATCTTTGGCTTTATAAACTTCGGCATAATGTCCTTTAATAATGCTTTTGTTTATGGTATCTGTAACAGTTATGTTATTGGTTGCAGATGCGAAATTTCTATTGTTATCAAAANACATACTGTCTCCTTCAAACAGTCTGTTGTCGTATTCTATTTTTGTTTTCTTTACACCATATCCAGTTTTGTTCTCAGTATCATAAAATCCTTTTTCGCAATAGGTTTTACTATCATCTGTAACAATAGTTGAAGGNCCATATAAATAGGCGTGACCATTTTCTGAATAAAAATCTAAATGTCTTGTTTTAATTTTATAATCTGGATGCGTTAATACCACGTTTTTAACAAACTGATATTTCTTACTATCCATGTAATAGCGTCCAATTCTACTTTTAATAGTTCCTGAAGAATCTCTTACAACTTTNCCACCACTTTTATAATAAGATTGTTGCTTAACACGATCAAAATATAAGGTGTCTGTTGTTAATATTGAATTTGGCTCTGTAAGTACCACTTTGCCACTTGCAAAAGCTAGTTTGGTTTTGCCACTATATTCTACATATTTTGCAGTCATATTAATGGTGTCGCCTTGAATCATCTTGACGTTACCATAGGCTTCAATAAAATTGTCGTCGCTATAAAGTAAGGCTTGGTCGCAATACATATTAACACCTTCATGTATCACATGAATTTGTTGCGAATCGTCTCTTGTCATGACTTTAAGTCCAGGAGCTTCTTCCTCTTTAAACTCCAAAAAACCGGAGTATTTAATCTCTATACGCTTTTGTTCTTGAGCAAAAGAAAATCCCAAGAATAAAAGGCAAAAGAATAAGGTTAAAAAGTTCTGACTTGGTTTATGCAACATGTTAAATTTTGTTCAAAAATAATGATTAATATCTTCTATTGAGTTGCATTAAGATATTTTTAATAGAAATAATAATCCAATTCAAAAGTTATTGTCAAAAAAGCTCTCCTCTTAAATTTTAAGAGGAGAATGAATTTNAATTTTTGTTTAAAAATTGGAAGAAAGAGGAGTTTTTTCTAACTCTCCGAGTTTTTCTATCGAAAAACCCACCTCTCTTAATCTAAGAGAGGAGCAAGTTATAGTGTGTTTAGTAATAGAAATTATAATTCAAGTTCAAAAGTTAAAGTAATAAAGGCTCTCCTCTTAAATTAAGAGGAGAATGAATTCCGTTTTTGTTAAAAAAACGGAAGAAAGAGGAGTTCTTTTTTTAAGTACTAGCTTTTATTTAAAATGTTCTGATATTTCCATAAAAACAGACGCTAAATTATCAAACACCATTTTATTTTCGAAACGTAAAACTGTGTAATTTAAGCTTTCTAAGTAAGCTGTTCTAATGGTATCTTTTTCTATTTGAATGGGATTGTTATGTACTTCACCATCTAATTCAATAATTAATTTATGTTCTGCACAATAAAAATCAACAATATAATAACCAATACTGTGTTGTCTTGTAAAACGCTTGTTTTTAAATTCTCTAGCTTTTAATTGTTGCCATAAAAAAGCTTCTGCAGGAGTTAGATTTCTTCTTAATTTGGCTCTTAAAGTTTTGAGTTCTTGTTTGGTATGAATTCTTTTTTTATTCATAATATCAAGATACTTAATTTATCTAACTCTTTCAATTTATTTAAAATATAGCACAAAATATTAATATCAAAAAAGCTCTCCTCTTAAATTTTAAGAGGAGAATGAATTTTAATTATTTTTTAGAAATTAAAAGAAAGAGGAGTTAAGACTTGAAATAAAAAAACCTGTTAAGTTTGTTCCTTAACAGGTTTTGTTTTTATAAGAGATACTTGTTTGCTCTAAATGACAGAAAGATTCTTCGCTTTGCTCTGAATGACAATTATATTACCTAAAAATAGTCTGTTTTCTATCTGGACCAACAGAAACCACATGAATAGGAATCTCCAGTTCTTTCTCTAAGAAATCGATATAATCGTTTAATTCTTTTGGGAACTGAGACACTTCAGTCATTTTAGTTAAATCTTCTTTCCAACCTTTAAATTCAGAATAAATAGGTTTGATGTTTTCTGGTTCAATATTATAAGGTAAATGCGTAATTGTTTCACCTTTATAATTATAGGCAGTACATATTTTTAAGGCTTTAAATCCTGAAAGCACATCGCCTTTCATCATCATTAATTTTGTTACTCCGTTTACTTGACATGCATACTTTAGTGCCACTAAATCTAACCAACCACAACGTCTAGGACGACCTGTAACTGCTCCAAATTCATTACCAATTTTCGCCATATCTTCGCCAACTTTATCGAATAATTCTGTTGGGAAAGGTCCAGAACCAACACGAGTTGTATAGGCTTTAAAAATACCATATACATCGCCAATTTGGTTTGGNGCCACACCTAAACCTGTACAAGCTCCAGCTGCTGTAGTATTGCTTGATGTTACAAAAGGATAGGTTCCAAAATCGATGTCTAATAAAGACCCTTGGGCTCCTTCAGCTAAAATGCTTTTNCCAGATTTTTGTGCTTGATATAAATATTCTTCAGAATCTATAAACTGTAAAGATTTTAAAACTTTAATAGCCTCAAAAAACTCTACTTCCATTTCATCTAGATCGTATTGAACATCAACATTGTAGAAGTTAATCATGGCTTCATGCTTGTTTGCTAAAGCGCGATATTTGTCTTTCCAATCTGGATGTTCTAAATCGCCAACACGAATACCATTTCTTCCTGTTTTATCCATGTAAGTTGGACCAATTCCTTTTAGAGTTGAACCAATTTTTGCTTTACCTTTAGAGGCTTCACTTGCAGCATCTAAGAGTCTGTGAGTAGGCAAAATAACATGTGCTTTTCTAGAAATAATTAATTTCGTTTTATAATCAATATCAAATTGATCTAAGCCTTCTAATTCTTTGGCAAAAACTACAGGNTCTATTACCACACCATTACCAATAACATTCATGGATTCTTTATGAAAAATTCCAGATGGAATGGTTCTTAAAACATGTTTTATACCATCAAATTCTAAAGTATGTCCAGCATTTGGTCCACCTTGAAAACGTGCAATAATGTTGTAGTTGGAGGTTAGAACATCAACAATTTTTCCTTTGCCTTCGTCTCCCCATTGTAATCCTAGTAGTAAGTCTACTGCCATTGTAAATAATTTATTTGGTTGTTTTTCTGTTGCCGTAAAAGTAGAGTGAATGGTTTTTAATTTCTATATCAAAAACTTCTTCTATAGTTTTTTTAATGCTTTGTATTCTTGGGTCGCAAAATTCGATAACTTCTCCTGTATCTGTTAAAATAACGTGGTCATGTTGTTTGTCGAAATAGGATTTTTCGTAATGCGCTTGATTCTGGCCAAATTGGTGTTTTCTAACCAAACCACATTCTAATAATAATTCAATAGTATTATAAAGTGTGGCACGAGATACGCGATACTTTTTGTTTTTCATGCTTAAGTATAAAGATTCAATATCGAAATGTACTTCGCTATTATAAATCTCTTGTAAAATAGCATAACGTTCTGGTGTTTTACGATGACTTTTTTCTTCTAAAAAAGCTGTAAAAACGTTTTTTACAATTTCCTGATTTTTAGTATCTGTTTTTAAACTCATAATTCCGTGGCAAATTTACATTAATTTTTAAATTCTAGATACTTTATCAATACCATTAATTTTTTTTAAGTTGTCCATGAGCTTTTTAAGTAATGTATTATTTTTTACAATCACATTTATTTTACCTGAAAAAGTACCATCGTCGCTTTGAAAACTAATGCTTTTCATATTAACGTGCATGTTAGAAGAAATGACTTTTGTAATATTGTTTACCAAGCCTAAATTATCTATTCCAGAAAGTGTAATCTGTGCAGCAAATTCTTGTTGCGAAGAATCAATCCATTTGGCAGGCATAATCCTGTATGCATAATTAGACTGTAGGCTTACAGCATTAGGGCAATTCTTTTTATGTACTTTTAAACCATCATTAATAGTTAAAAACCCAAATACTGGATCTCCAGGAATGGGATTGCAACAAACTGCTAATTTGTAATCTAGTTTTTCTTCCTCTTTACCAAATACTAATAAATCGTATTTTGAAGTTATTTCATCTTTATCAAGTTCTTCTTTTGTAAGTGTCGGTTTTCTAGAGATTTTATTTTTTAGATAACTCATAAAAGCATTGCTTCTAGATGAAGCAAACTCTTTTAGCATCGTATTATCTATAGTCCCAATACCTATTCTATAGAATAAATCTAAACTGGTTTTTAGTTTAAAATGACTAACTAGTTCGTTTATAGATTTTTCGTCTAAGGCAATTTTTAGTTGTTTTAATTTTCTTCTTAGAATCTCTTTACCATCTTCAGCAATTATTTTCTTATCTTCTTTTAAAGCAGATTTAATCTTGCCTCTTGCTCTTGCTGTTGTGGCATAGTCTAGCCAATTGGAATTTGGTTTAGCGTTATCTGAAGTAAGAATATCGACACGATCGCCACTTTTTAATTCGTGACTTAATGGAACCAATTTCCCATTTACTTTAGCACCACGAGTTTTCATGCCAACTTCGGTATGAATACTAAAAGCAAAATCTAAAGGAGTTGCACCTTTTGGCAAGGATTTAAGTTCTCCTTTTGGTGTAAAAACAAATATTTCTTTAGAGTAAAGATTGAGTTTAAATTGTTCAACAAAATCTACTGCATTTGCTTCTTGGTTTTCAAGAGCTTCTTGCAGTTTAGTAACCCAAGTATCTAAGCTATCCTCTTTTTCATTACCTTCTTTATATTTATAATGCGCTGCAAAGCCTTTTTCGGCTATTTCGTTCATGCGTTCACTTCTAATTTGAACTTCAACCCAACGCCCTTTTGGCCCAACAACAGTTATGTGTAATGCTTCGTAACCTGTAGATTTAGGTGAAGAAATCCAATCTCGAAGTCTGGTAGGATTTGGCCTAAAATGATCGGTTACAATAGAATATATTTTCCAAGCAAGAAATTTTTCTTCATCTGGTTTACTTTTATAAACTATTCTAACAGCAAATTTATCGTAAACTTCATCGAAAGACACGCCTTGATTTTGCATCTTTCTACGAATAGAAAAGATGGATTTTGGACGTCCTTTTATATTATAATCTAATTGCTCTTTATCTAATGATGTTTTTATGACATTGTTAAACTCATTTATATAAGCATCCTGCTCTTCTTTACTTTCTTTAATTTTAGTTANAATATCTTTATAAACTTCTGGTTCNGTATATTTTAAACCTAAGTCTTCAAGTTCGGTTTTTATATTATAAAGTCCAATTCTATGGGCTAAAGGCGCATAAATATAAAGAGTTTCAGAAGCAATTTTAATTTGCTTATCAGACCTCATAGACTCCATGGTCTGCATATTATGAAGTCTATCAGCAATTTTTATAATAATTACTCTAACATCATCATTTAATGTCAGGAGCATGCGTCTAAAATTTTCGGCTTGTAAAGACACATCCATTTCGGTGTCTAAAGACGAAATTTTAGTTAAACCATCAACAATTTTTGCTACAGTTTCACCAAATAATTGTTCAATATCTGCAATTGAATAATCTTCATTGTCTTCAACAACGTCATGAAGTAGCGCAGCAGCAATTGAAGTTGCGTCCATGCCAATTTCTTGAGCTACTATTTTTGCCACTGCAATAGGATGAAAAATATAGGCTTCGCCAGATTTTCTTCTTTGGTCTTTATGAGCATCCACAGCAACATCAAAAGCTTTTCTAACAAGTTTTTTGTCATCAGCTGTTAGCATTCTATAGCTAACACGAAGCAACTCTTTGTAAGCTTGGGTAATTGCAGTATTTTCTTTTTCTAGCTCAAGTTCCGTCATAAATTAAAAGTAGTATAAAGTAAACGAATTTACAACCCTTTTGCGCTTAAAATTATATAGTTTTTTCAAGAATTATAATTTTAAATTTTTCACTCTTTCTAAAAGTGTTGGATGTGAATAATGCAAAAACACATAGGCTTTATGTGGTGTTAAATTACTTAAGCTGTTTTTAGATAATTTTTTTAGTGAAGAAATTAAAGGCTCAGCCTTGTAAGTGTTTTTTGCATAGTTATCGGCTTGATATTCGAATGTTCTTGAAAACCAATTCATGATTAAACTAGTGACTTCTGAAATTGGCGAATACAATAAACCAAAAGCTATTAGCCCAATATGAAAACTTGGAATTTCAACTCCTAAAGCATTTGAAAGTAAAGGGTTTGAAACAAAAATGGATAATACATAAAGTGTTATTCCAGTTAGTAATATGGAAGCTGCTAAATTAAAAATAATATGCTTTTTTTTATAATGTCCTACCTCATGTGCTAAAACTGCTACAATTTCTTCATCTTCTAAATCGGTAATTAAAGTATCAAAAAGGGTGACCCGTTTTTCGCTTCCAAATCCGGAAAAATAAGCATTGGCTTTGGTGCTTCTTTTAGAACCATCAATCACGAAAATTTTATCTAATTTAAAACCTACAGTTTTGGCATATTCCGAAATTTTATTTCTTAACTCTCCTTCTTCTAAAGGAGATTGCTTATTGAATAATGGGACGATTAATCTCGCGTAAAACATATTCATAAAAATCGTGAAAACGGTAATTAAAGCCCAAGCATATAACCAGAAATTTTTACCTGAAAACTGATAAAACCAAATAATTAGTGCTAGAATGCCACCACCAATTATTGTTAACATAAGCCAACCTTTAATTTTATCTAGAATAAAGGTCTTTTTAGTAGTTTTATTAAAGCCAAATCGTTCTTCAATTACAAAGGTCTTGTAGTATGAAAGTGGTGTTGATAGAAAGTCGCTACCAATCATGATAATTCCGAAGAAAATAAGTGCTATTAATATGGGGTTTTTAGTGTAGCCTCTAGCTATGTTATCTATAAACTCAAAGCCATCAAAAAATAAAAAGGCTAGCGTTAAAACTATTGAAAATGTAGATGTTAAAAGTCCGAATTTATAATTTGTTTTTTTATAAGCTTGAGATTTTTTGTATTCAGTATCATCATAAACATCTTGGAGTTCTTGAGGAATAACATCATCAAAATGTTTCGCATTTAGGGCATCAAGAATTTTATCAACTAAAAAACTAATGATTAAAATAGTTATAATAATGTAAAAAAGGGTAGTGGCTGTCATATTATATATTAGTGTCATTGCGAGGAGCTTTTTTAAGCGACGTGGCAATCTGTTTAAATTTAACTCTCATTTAAAACATTACGTAGGTCATACTTTCCTCGTAATGACAGTTTATTGAAAATTTCGCTGTCTTTTGGCTTCAAAAATAAGTATTCCTGCTGCAACTGACACGTTCATGGAATCGATTTCTCCTTGCATAGGAATAATAATATTTTGCGACGAATTTTCTAACCAGTCATCACTTAATCCAGTAGCTTCTGTACCTACCACTAAGGCAGTCGGTTTTGTGAAATCTTGTGTGTGATAATCGACACTTGCTTGCAAAGCAGCACAATAAATATTAATCTGGTTTTGCTTCAAAAACTGTATGATTTCAGAAGTTGTACCAGTTGCTATCTTGTTAGTAAAAATACAACCCACACTAGAACGAATAATGTTCGGATTATACAAATCGGTTTTAGGATTTGCAATAATTACAGCATCTACATTTGCAGCATCTGCAGTACGTAAAAGAGCTCCAATATTACCTGGTTTTTCGGGCGCTTCGGCAACTAATATCAAGGGATTATTTGATTCTAATTGGATGTTTTCTAAAGCATGGTTTTTTGCTTTAGCTACAGCTAAAACACCTTCAGTAGTATCTCGATGAGCTAATTTTTGAAATACTTCAAGAGAGATTTCAATTAAAGCCCCCTCATCTTGAGCCAAAGAATAAGCTTCGTTTTCAGAAAATAAATCTGGATAATATAGTAATGTTTCAATGCTGTAACCACTTTTTATTGCCAGAGAGAGTTCTCTCTTACCTTCTATGATAAACGTGCCAGATTTTCTCCGATCTCTAGACTTTTCTTTAAGTTGAACCAGTTTTTTTATAAATGGATTTTGTGTGCTGTGTATTTGCTTAAATTGCTCCAATTCTTTTTGTTATCTTTAATGCAAAGTTATAGCAATATGAAACATAAATTACTTTTTCTGATATTAATTCTATTTTCTTTTCAAAATAGTATTCATGCTCAAGTGCCTTGAGGTATTACAGAATTAAAAGCTTGTGACGACGACACTGATGGATTAGCCATATTTGACCTTACTATATATGACAGTTACTATCCATTTTGTCTTTTTAATGCAAGTTATACTGATTATTATGCACCAACACATCATTTAACAGCAGAAGATGCTGATACTGGAGCAAACCCCATAGCAAATCCAGAGATGTTTCAAGGATCAAATGGACAGGATATTTTTATGCGAGCAGAACCATTGAATTCATCTACAAATGAGGTGTTGACTTCTCGAATCTATGTACTCACTTTTTTTTTNGGGGTTGCTAGTTTTTACATGACACCAACTTGCGATGGTGCCACAGCAACCATAACTGGTGATAATG
>JGI24724J26744_10000653_pt1 | contig 24682 bp, 21 predicted proteins | sample Cruoilmetagenom7_FD_26744 | JGI IMG/M metagenome (IMG submission 26744) | reverse complement strand
CCCTATCAGCCTAGCACGCTCCTCCATTCCAGCAAGACCAAGCTTCCCAACGCTGGCCAGATCGCTTACCCTTTGTGGCAGTTCAAAACCCTTGCCATTGTCGTTAATAGTCAAAATGGTTTTACCATCGCCAAACTCCAGCGTAATCCAGGCCCGCGATGCCTCCGAATGCCTCCATACGTTTCTCAATGCCTCTTGAGCGATGCGGAATAGTAGTAACTCAGCCTCAGCAGAAAACCGGCGCTCGGAGCCAACCACGGCCATACCTATAGCTATCCCAGAATGATTTGTTATATCGGAAATTAGCCATTCCAGGGCGGGCAACAGGCCTAGGTCATCTAGTATGGATGGTCTCAGGTCCTGGCTAAAGCGGCGCACCCCTTCCAGGATACTATTGGCTTGTTGCCGCAGTCCTTCCAGATTTGCAATATCCCGTTTCGAAAGTCGCCCGCCGCAAATAATGTTGTCCAACTGGCGTGATAGGACCGTCAAGGCCTGAGTTGTGTCGTCATGAAGTTCCCGGGCGATGCGCTTGCGTTCCTCCTCTTGAGCCTTAGTAACCTGTTGCAAATAAAACCGCAAGTCTTCTCGAAGCTGTTTCTCCTGTTGACAGAGACAAGCATTTTCAATAGCAATGCCGACCTCATTTCCGATAGCAGTGAGCAACTGCAGCTCCTCGGTAAGAACTTGCCTTGGGCGATGCGTAGCCACACAAAGGGTGCCCAATACTTTACCCTTCGATTTCAGCGGCACAATGAGTTGGGCTTGCAGTTTCCCTTGCTTCACCACTTCCCTCAAGAGTCTGGGGTCATGGGAGGCATCTTCTACCAGCAATGGCTCCCCTGACTCGGCTACCTGCCCATTGAAGCCTTCACCTATCTTCACCCGCTCTACCCCGATGGCGAATTCCTCAGGCACCCCGAGGTAAACCTTGAGCATAAGCTCTTGAGACCGTTCATCCAAGAGGTATATTAAAGCAACATCTACATTCATCACCTCCATGACCTTCTCGGCAGCGGCGTTGAGGACCTCCTGCAACTCCAGAGACTGGCAGACGGTGCTAGAGATGGCATTTAAGGCAGCCAGCCGTTTCTCGCTACTCTCTACGGTGTGAACATACGACTGAAGCTCTTTCTGGGCTGATTCGAGTTCCACAATGGTTCGTTGGCGGCGCTCCTTCTCCCTCTGCTGCCCCTCAAACCACATGTTCACCACACCCCCAATGAGGATGACGCCGCCGACCTCAACCAAGGCATCGAGCGGACTGGGTGAGATGAGAACGGCGCGGGGCAGCATAATTGCCGCGGCTGCCGCCAGGCTGACCAAGCCCCACTTTATGCCGAAGATAAAGCCGACATAGCTCACTGGCACCAGGAACAGGATTCGATCCACTGCATGCCGAGCCAGGCCAAAATGGGAGCTGGGGGACGCTGTGTCAACAATCCCTGCCTGTTCAACATAATGAAGGGCTATGCCAGCGGCAAACATCGCCAGCACCAGCCAGAGATGGCGATTGCGCACAACCGTTGCCACCCGGCTTGATGGTTGTGAAGCCATTAGCAAAAACCTTTCAGCAGGGGGATGAACTCAATCCTTTAAGGCAGGTCTTCCAGGGTAAACCAACCCCTCCTCAGCCCGTATAGTATAGCCTCGGTGCGTGAACCGACACTTAGCTTATTGAAGATATTTCCCAGATGAGCCTGAACCGTGCGCACACTGAGAAAGAGCTCCCTGGCAATATCCTTATTGCTTATGCCTCTGGCTGCTAGCTTGAGCACCTCTATCTCGCGCTCACTGAGAGACTCGTTTGCTCGCTCCTCGCTGCGCTTGCTCACCGAGGGCATAAAACGTTCTAAAACCTTGCGGGCGATTGCGGGGGAAAGCACTGACTCGCCAGCATATACTGCTCGAATGGCATCAATCAACTCACGGCCGCGCACATTCTTCAACAAGTAGCCAGCAGCTCCCGCCTCCAGGAGGGCAAGAATGTATTGGTCAGTATCATAGGCAGTAAGTATCAGCACTATGGTAGCCGGATGATGCGCCTTGATCTGCTTGGTGGCTTCGATACCGTTGAGTTTGGGCATGGCAATATCCATTATGACTACATCCGGTTGCAGCTTGGCAGTTAGCTCAATAGCCTCCTCTCCGTCGCCAGCCTCACCAACCACCTCCATATCCTGTTCACGCTGCACCAGCTCACGAGTGCCCTCTCTCACAACCACATGATCCTCAGCAAGCAAAACCCTGATTTTGTTCACCATATCCTCCTCAACGGCCAAACACCCCACCTTCGTTAATTATAGCCCGCATAAGAACACACCTCAAGGCAGATACCCACCACAGCGGCTGAAGCGGTGCCGGGCTAACAGCCGATGCCTTCTAGGCAAATATGCCTAGTGCCGGCTGGAGCAAAGTATCTAATTCGAGGTATATGCCAAGTAGAAAAGCCTACTGAAAAGGCATCGATTTTAGGTGTCTCTGGAGGCGGGCAATAGGTACTACGGCGGATGGCGACTGGCAGACATTGTGGTAGATTGAAGGTGAGGATGCGGTGAGGTTGGAGAACCAACCTCACCGGGAGTCCATAAAGAAAGGAGGGCGCGAAAATGGGAACGAAGGCTTACTTCATGATCAACGTGGGGAATAGACCCGGTCAGCAAGACGGCTACTACTTAGAGGCTTGGAGAGATTTGGAAGCGATACCTGAAGTAAAGTCCATTGAGGCACTCTCCGGGGCGTATGACTTTATGGTGGAGGTGGATGCCCCTCAAAGGGTTATCTTTGTAGCTGACAAAATACTGGCTAAGCCATGGGTCAAACGACTGCATGTGCTTAAGGTTGAGCCCGTGGAACCACCCAGCCCGCCAAAGCGGAGTCTGAGGGATATTTTCAGGGACTGGAGACAAGCTCCTCCAAGCAGCTAAGGTCCATGTAAAGACCCCCAACAGGAATAAGCAGGGTGGAAAGGGGATTTTAATGTATGACGGGTGGGTTACTGTTGCCAGGATTGGTGTTCCGGTGGTGATTCCGCTCGTGAGTGGCTACTTAACGCATAATTCCATCGCCAAGAGGTCATCATCGGCAGGGAGAAGCGATTTTGGTAGAGTACGTGATTTTAGTCATGGTAACATCCTTCCAGAACAGGCACAACAGTTGCACTGTTGGGAGGTGAAAAACTGCCCTGCTTATACTCAAGCCTACCTGCCCTGCTGGCTAGCCATCAAGCTGGTCAATACGGGGTATCTCAAAAGCGAATGCCTGGATTGCCTCCTTTACCATCCTCAGGTGCCGGATAGCACCTGGCAGGAGCATCGCAGGCCAAAGTTAACAATAGAGCCAGAGGCTCAAGAAAGGGTGAGATAATGATAACCAAAGCTTATCTCATGATCAAAATGGTGAAGAGGGATGGCTACAGGGATGCGCTGAGAGATTTACAGGCAATGCCTGAGATAAAGTCCGTTGAGCTAGTCTCCGGGGAGTATGATCTCATGGCCATGGTGGAGGCCCCTGTCACGGTGGCTGTGGTAGCTAAGAAAATACGGGAAAGGGGATGGGTCGAACGCCTGTACACGCTCGGGGTCGAAACCGTTGAACCCAATCCTTTTTTGGACGAAGTCTGCTCCATCCCCGGCGGCGAGGGTGTTCTAAAGTGCGTCCAGTGTGGTATGTGCACAGCCTCCTGTCCAAATATCAACCGAATGGTCTATTCACCACGAAAAATAATTGCCTTGATCCGGGCTGGGAGAAGGGATGAAGTCCTGGCTTCTAACTCTATGTGGGTCTGCGCCTCCTGCTATCTTTGCACGGTGCGCTGTCCTAGAGGGGTCAAGCCAACTGAGTTGATGCACGCCCTTGAATGTTTAGCCGTCCAGCATCGTTTGAGCAATGTAAGAACATCCACTCCTGCCATGTATCAGACCTTCGTTGGCATTATTAGGAGAAATGGACGTATCCATGAGCTTGGTTTCATGGGCAGATTTTACCTAAGGACTTTCTTCTCCAAGCTAAGATTTTCCGCGCTGAGAACTGACCCTTTGGCTGCGGTTAGGATGGCTTCCCTAGTTAAGATGGTTCCTATGGGACTGGCACTACTTCAGCGCGGGCGTCTGCCCCTCAGGCCCAAAAAGATAAAAGGAATTGAGCAACTGAGGGACATCCTCAACAAAGCTCAATCTTTGGGAGAGGTGAGATGAGATATTACTCTTACTTCCCAGGCTGCTCTTTGGAGGCCACAGCGGTGGCTTACGGGATCTCGATAGACCCGGTAAGCGCTGTCCTGCAAATGGAATTGATCGAGCTGGAGGATTGGAATTGCTGCGGGTCAACCCCATATGGCTCGACCAATGAACTGGAGGCGGCTTGCATGGCAGCTCGTAATCTGGCTCTAGCCGAGAAGACGGGGCTCGATCTGGTGACACCTTGCAGCTCCTGCTATGTCACCCTAAACAAGACCAATTCAAGCCTCCGCTCATATCCTGAGCTGAAGTCCAGAGTAGATGAGGCATTGGCTGCTGGCGGCTTGAAATATGGCGGGACAGTCAGGGTACGGCACCTATGGGAGGTTATCTTCAACGACATTGGGCTTGACGCTATCAAGTCCAAGGTGAGGAACAGCCTTGGTGGATTGAAGGTGGCTCCATACTATGGCTGCCAATTGGTCAGGCCTGACCTTGGTTTCGATAAGCCCGAAGATCCCCAATCGCTAGATCGCCTGATAGCCAGCCTGGGGGCTGAGCCCACCGCTTTTCCCCTGAAGAGCCACTGCTGTGGGGGGTCTTTGGTCATATCTGAGACGGACTTAGCCTTAGACTTAATTCATCAATTGCTAGAGAGCGCTGCTAGCAACGGGGCAGAATGTATCATCGCTGCCTGTCCCTTGTGCCATACCAACCTAGATGCCTATCAAGGCCTGGTCAATATGAAGTTCAAAACCAGGTATAACCTTCCAGTTTTATTCTTTACCCAGTTGATGGGCATAGCCTTCGGAATCGAGCCTAGGGCATTGGGTTTGGACAGAGGAGTAGTTCCAGCCAAGAAAGCGCTAGCTCAATGGCTATAAGGGGGGAGAAAGGATGAACAAGAGAATCGGTGTCTATGTTTGCCACTGCGGAAGCAATATCCAGGGGGTGGTTGATTGTGAGCAGGTAGCTGAATTTGCCCGGAACCTGGGAGGGGTAGCAGTGGCTCGGGACTACAAGTTTATGTGTTCTGAGCCGGGACAAGAACTGATCAAGAAGGATATAAAAGCTTTCAGCCTAGATGGTGTAGTGGTATCCTCCTGTTCGCCGCGCATGCATGAACCTACATTCAGGCACGCTTGCCGCGAGGCAGGACTCAATGAGTATTTATTCGAGATGGCCAATATTCGGGAGCACTGTAGCTGGGTAACTGAAGACCACGAGCAGGCTACTGAGAAGGCCAAGGCATTGGTCAGTGCCGCAGTGAGGCGTGTCCTCTATCACCAGCCCTTAGAGACCAGAGAGGTTCCGGTCAACCCGAATACCCTGGTTGTAGGTGGCGGTATCGCTGGAATCCAGGCAGCACTTGACATCGCCGACTCCGGCCACAAGGTTTACCTGGTGGAAAGGGAGCCTTCAATCGGTGGACACATGGCTCAGCTTGCCAAGACCTTCCCCACCCTAGACTGCTCTGCTTGAATTCTCACGCCAAAGATGGCCCAGGTCGGGTCAGATGAAAACATCGAGCTCTTGACCTATAGTGAAGTGGTGGAGACCTCAGGATATGTAGGTAATTTCAAGGTCAAGATCAGGAAGAAGGCTAGATATGTTGATGAGGATAAATGCACTGGCTGTGGCGTTTGCCAGGAGAAATGCCCCTGGAAGGTAGATAGTGAGTTTGATTGCGGCCTAGGTAAGAGAAAGGCTATTTATACCCCGTCCCCACAAGCAGTCCCAAACATCCCTGTGATAGACAAGGAACATTGTGCCTATTTCCTCAAAGGTACCTGCCGAGCCTGTGAGAAGTTCTGCGAGGCCAGGGCCATCAACTTTGAGCAGATTGACCAGTTTATTGAAGTAGAGGTAGGCAGCATCATTGTGGCTACCGGCTACGATGCCTTTGATCCTTCTCCCATCTCCCAGTATGGCTACGGGCGTTTTGATAATGTTATCACTGGCCTTGAGTTCGAGCGGATGGTTAATACTGCCGGTCCTACCGGTGGCAAGATCATGCTCAAAGACGGCTCGGAACCAAAGAGCATCGGCATCATACACTGCGTTGGTAGCCGCGATCAGAATTATCATGAGTATTGCTCCAGAGTCTGTTGCATGTACTCGATGAAGTTTGCCCATATGATAAGAGAGGGAACAAGGGCAAAGGTTTACGAGTTTTACACTGACCTCAAGAGCTCTGGTAAGGGCTATGAAGAGTTTTATAACCGCGTGCAGGATGAGGGGGTTATCTTCGTGCGCGGCCGCCCAGCTGAACTGATCCATGAAAACGGCAATCTGATAATTCAGTGTGAGGATACCTTGGCCGATTGTCTGCGCCATATCCCTGTTGACATGGTCATATTAAGCACAGCCTTACAGGCGAGAAGGGACGCAGGAGAGGTCGCTAAGCTCTTTTCTATCAGCAACAGCAAAGACGGCTTCTTCCTGGAGAAGCACCCTAAACTTGCCCCCGTGGCCACCATGACAGATGGCGTATTTATCGTGGGCTGCTGCCAGGGGCCGAAGGACATCCCTGACACCGTGGCTCAGGCTTCAGCCGCAGCAGCGGTGGTGTTGGCGCGAATTGCACGAGGTAAGATTGAACTTGAAGCAACCACCGCGGCCATTGATGAAGCAAAGTGTTCCGGTTGCAAAATTTGTGTCAACCTCTGCCCTTACGGAGCGATTTCCTTTGATGAGGAGAAGGCGGTTTGTTGTACTAACGAAGCCTTGTGCAAAGGCTGTGGCACTTGCGCTGCGGCTTGCCCCAGCGGTGCCATCACCAGCAAGCATTTCACCGCCGAGCAGATCATGGCTGAGATTGAAGGAGTGCTGGTGTAAGCTTCGGCAGAGGTTAGGATTGGACCATAAGAATGGTGAGGCCTATGGCAAAGGCAACCCTAAGGGTTCATCCAAAATCTTAGTGCCGGCTAATTCGAGGGCCCCTGACAGCAGCCCAAGCTTTCTTTCTTGTGGAGGGTGAATCTCTTCCCGTAGCCGCGCACTGCTCCCGCCGGGCTATGCCCACTTAGCTCAAAGTTGAGTATAAAGGGCAAGCCCGATATAATCTTAGTGATGAAAGTTTCCCAGCTAGGTGAATTTGGGCTGACTGAGCTTTTAGCCGACATTATTTCTTCGGGGAAGAGGAGCCATCAACTCTTAGTGGGCGTTGGTGATGATGCCGCTGCATGGCAAAGTGGTGACTCTGTGGTGCTGGCTACCATCGATACTATGGTTCAAGGGGTGCATTTTACTTCACAGATCTCGTGGAGAGAATTAGGTTGGAAGGCAATGGCACAAAATTTGAGTGATATTGCTGCTATGGGTGGTTGCCCTGAGTATGCTCTAGTTTCATTGACCTTGCCCGGGGATATTGAGGTTAGCTCTATCACCCAGCTTTACCACGGAATGATGGAGATAGCCAACCAATTTGAGTTAGTTATCGCCGGGGGGAATATCAGCAGTGCCCCGCTGGTGGTTATCACTATCGCCTTGATCGGAAAGGCTCAAGGAAAAGGGATGTTAACTAGGTCAGCAGCCAAACCTGGCGAGCTGATAGCAGTAACTGGTTATCTGGGCACAGCAGCAGCGGGACTTAAGATGCTGACTTCCCAACTTCAATTTGATTCAGAAACGATGGCTTTGTTTAGGCAGGCTCATCAGCACCCCATACCGCGGGTTTTGGAGGGGCAGATATTATCACGCCACGAGGTACAAGCAGCGATAGATATCAGTGATGGTCTGGCTGCCGATCTTATCCATATTTGTGAAGCCAGCCAGATAGGAGCACAACTAGAGATAGATAGGTTGCCAATTCATCCCCGAGTTTGGGCTGCTTTCCCCACCGAGGCCCTTGGCCTGGCTTTATCCGGGGGTGAAGATTATGAGTTACTGTTTACCACAAATTTGGAGACTATCGATAGGGTTAAAACAGAGCTCAGTTGCCCCATAACTGTGATCGGCAACATAGTAGAGGCAAGTCCTGGCCAGCTAACTTTGATCGACAAGAAAGGTGAGCCTTTTACTTGGGATAGAGGAGGCTGGGAACATTTTATCTCTGCCCCACAAAATGATGAAGGCAAAAGTTGAGNGGCATTTTATTAGCCACAGCCCGGAAGAAACCCAGCACCTGGGAAAAAGGTTGGGCGAGCTAGCCCAGGCAGGGGATATATTCCTCTTAGTGGGTGGCTTAGGGACAGGAAAAACCTGCCTCACTCAGGGTATCGCTTGGGGGCTAGGCACCCAAGACTACGCCTCTAGCCCCTCTTTTATGGTAGCTAAGGAGTACCATCAGGGCAGGCTGTCGCTATATCACATTGACCTCTATCGTATTGACAATATTAAGGAGGTTTGGGAGCTAGGGCTTGAGGAGTATTTTTATCGTGGGGGGGTCTCAGTAGTAGAGTGGGCCGAGAAGGGGCTGGGTGCTTTGCCTGAGGAACATTTGCTTATAAAATTGGATTACTTTGCTGAGAACGAACGCATCTTTAGTTTTGAACCCAGCGGTGAACGTTATCTGAGATTGGTGCCAAAGCTTTTGCCGGCACACGAGAGATGAGGCAGCTTGTTATAGACACCTCAACAGAAATCACCTCTCTTGCCTTATCTGATAAAGATAAGATAATAGCCCAGTCGACCTGGCACTGTAGGCAAAATCACACTCAGGAGCTATTACCCCGCTTAATCCGTTTGCTCTCTGAGGGCGCAGTCAACCTCAGTTCTATTGAGGCCATTGTTGTCGCCCGAGGGCCGGGAAGTTTTAACGGCTTGCGAGTGGGAATGAGCACCGCTAAAGGGCTCGCCTTCGCCTTGAGCATTCCTGTGGTAGGCATAAGCAGCCTTGAAGCTACCGCCTACCCCTATGCTGGAACTGACTTGCCCATTTGCCCCATCCGCAATATCGGCCGAGGGGAGATCGCTACCGCCCTATATCAAAGGAAAGAGGGCAAATGGTGCCCTATTTTGGAGGAGCACATCACCACAATTGGGGCCTTAATGGGACAAATAAAGGCAAAGACCCTATTTTGTGGCCAGCTTTCCCCCTCAAGTGGAGCCCTAAGTAAGGAGTTAGCTGGGCTGGCAATAATTCCCCAAGCGATGAGAGAATCGTCCTGGATAGACTACCTTGCCGAGTTAGGTTGGCAGCGGCTCAAGAGAGGTGACTTCGATGACCTGGCTACCCTTCAGCCCCTCTATTTGCGCCGCCCCCCAATCACTCAACCTAAACCGAGACCTTCTTCCTCCTCTCTAAGTGCATCAGCAGGATAGCTATGTCTACTGGGGTGACACCGCCAAGGCGTGAGGCTTGGCCCAGGGTAGCTGGGCGAAGCTGGCTTAGTTTTTGCCTTGCCTCGTAGCGTAACTCAGAAAAAGTTTCATAGGCAATATCTTGGGGGATGCACCGCTCCTCTATCCCTTGCAGGCGCTGGACCTCTTTTTGCTGCTTTTCGATATAACCCTGATATTTAACCTCGATTTCCACTTGTTCCCTAATTTCCTCATCCACACTAGGCAAACCTAAATCAAGTGAGAGCAGAGTTTTATAGTTTACCTCGGGACGGCGCAACAACTCCAAGGCGCTAACGCCTTGGTCACCAAGAGTTATATTTTTTTTCTTCAGCCGGCTTATCTCCTTGGCAATGACCTCTCGTTTGTTTTCTACTGCTTCATAACGGGCTCTATCGATGAGGCCTAGCTGATAGCCAATCGGCGTCAACCTCAAGTCGGCATTATCATGACGAAGGAGGAGGCGATATTCCGCCCGGGAGGTAAGCAATCGGTAAGGCTCGGTAAGCTCCCTGGTTACCAGGTCATCGATCATCACCCCGATGTAGGCTTGGTCCCGTCTCAAAATAAGTGGGGATTTTTGTTTAACCTTTAGCGCTGCGTTGATGCCAGCGATTAGCCCCTGCCCTGCCGCCTCTTCGTATCCAGTAGTGCCGTTGATTTGGCCGGCAAGAAATAGCCCGGGCACAACCTTGGACTCCAATGTGACCGCCGTCTGACTCGGGGGCACATAATCGTACTCAATAGCATAGCCTACCCTGGTCATTTCCACGTCTCTTAGGGCGGGGATGGAGTGTAGCCAGTCCAGTTGCACATCCTCGGGCAGGCTAGTATTCCCCCCCTGTACATAGACTTCGCTGGTCTCCCAGCCTTCAGGCTCCAGAAAAATAGGATGAGAGTCTTTATGGGCAAACTTAACGATTTTATCCTCTATCGAGGGGCAATAACGCGGCCCAACTCCATAAATCTTACCAGTAAACAATGGAGCCCGATAAAGATTGGAGCGAATGATGTCGTGTGTCTCAGGATTGGTATAAACAAGGTAGCAAGGCAATTGAGGTCGCCAAAGAGTAGGCGTGCCAGGGAGGTAAATAGGATTTGGCATGGGGAATTGGAGATGGTCTATGTGTGCTCCATCGAAACTAAAGTAAAGAGGCACCTCACTGCCAGGTTGAAGAATAGTCTTGCTGAAGTCAATGGTTTTGGCATCGAGGCGAGGTGGAGTCCCTGTCTTAAGCCGCCCCAGGTTGAGGCCCAAATTGCGCAGAGATTGTGAAAGACCATAGGCAGCAAACTCCCCGGCTCTTCCTGCGGGATAACTTGTGTCTCCCACGATAATTCGCCCGGCTAGAGAAGTGCCTGTAGTCAATATCACAGTTTTGCCTTCATATACCCTCCCCAGGTTAGTTTTTACCCACAGATTTGCCTCCGGCGAGGAATTTGTCACCAACTCTTCAACCAGGGCTTGTTTTAGATCAAGGTTAGGCCGTTGTTCTAGGCTATGCTTCATAGCCAGGCTGTAGAGCTTCCTATCAGCTTGAGCGCGCAGTGCCTGAACTGCTGGCCCCTTGCCAGTATTGAGCATCTTGATCTGGATAAAAGTTTTGTCGATATTTCGCCCCATCTCTCCACCCAAGGCATCAATCTCGCGGACTACATGCCCTTTGGCTGGCCCCCCAAGAGAAGGATTGCAGGGCATTAGTGCCACATTATCTAAGTTGAGAGCAAGTAGTAGTGTGCTACATCCCATCCGAGTTGCCGCTAAAGCTGCCTCACAGCCGGCATGCCCTGCTCCGACAACAATGACATCATATACTTTGTTCATCTTCCCTTTTTATTCTACCACATGTTGTAGCCGGACTTGTGGTTACTCACTTCGCTTCGCCACAATGACAGCCATTTGATTACCACAAACCTATCTACTGGGCAACGCCAGATTCAATTCGGGGGCTTGACCGCAGCAGGTCGGGGTGTTAGAATATGCCCTTACGGTGGGCGTGGCCTAGGGGTTTAAGGCGCCAGGTTGTGGCCCTGGAGATCGAGGGTTCAAATCCCTCCGCTCACCCCAGCGCCTATAGCTCAGCGGAGCAGAGCATCGGTCTTCGGAACCGAGGGTCGTGGGTTCGAATCCCTCTAGGCGCGCCAGTTTTCCCATGAATATAAGTTCATCAGCTCAGGATATCTGGGAGGCCGCTTTAGGCGAGCTCCAACTTCAAGTTACCAAAGCCAACTACGAGACCTGGCTTAAGGAGACTGTAGGGTTAAGCTATGCTGAGGGGCAGTTCGTAGTCGGGACACCACGAGCCTTTGCCGCCGAATGGCTAAATACTCGATTACATTCCCTGATTAAGAAGACCCTCATCAGCATTTTGGGTCAAGAAGTTGAGGTTCAGTTCGAGGTTTATCAAAAAGAGGCTAGCCGAAGAGCTCCCCCCTCTCAGCAAAAGGTCCCCCCGCAGGAAGCAATGACTAGCCGAGCCCCTCAACTCAAGCTCAACCCTAAGTATACTTTTGATAGCTTCATTGTGGGGAGTTGCAATCGCTTAGCCCATGCTGCCGCCCTAAGGGTGGCAGAAAAACCCGGGGGTAGTTATAATCCTCTATTTGTCTACGGCGGAGTGGGCTTAGGGAAAACTCATCTGCTACACGCCATCGGGCATGCTGCCGCTAACGGTGGATTTCAGTTGCTTTACACCAGCAGTGAGCAGTTCACCAACGAGCTTATAAATGCCATTAGAGAAGGCAAAACCGAAGACTTCCGCAGAAAGTTCAGAAATGTTGACCTACTCCTCATTGACGATATTCAGTTTATTGGCGGCAAGGAGCAAACTCAAGAGAGTTTCTTCCATACCTTTAACGACCTCCATAACGCTAATCGGCACATTGTCCTTGCCAGTGACCGCCCCCCCAGAGCTGTGCCGCTGCTAGAGGAGAGACTACGCTCCCGCTTTGAATGGGGACTTATCGCCGATATCCAACCACCTGATTTTGAAACCCGCTTGGCTATCCTGCGCTCCAAAGCAGAACATCAAGAAGTAGTCATCGACGATGATATAATCGCCTTTATCGCCCGGCAGTATCAAAGAAATATCCGCGAGCTTGAGGGCTCACTCAACCGAGTGGTGGTTTATGCTAGGTTGATTAAAGAGCCTCTTACCCTCGAGTTAGCCCAAAAGGCGCTAAGAGATATCGCTGATAGCATACCAAGTTATACACCTAGTCCTGAATCCATCCTGAATGCAGTTTGCCATCACTTTGCTCTCAGTGCTGAGGTCTTAAAAGGAAAAAGTCGAGAGCAGCCAGTGGCTTTGGCTCGCCAGATTGCTATGTATCTTATCCGGGAGGAAACCAATTGTTCACTCAGCAAAATCGGCAATTTGCTCGGCGAGAGAGATCACTCCACTGTGCTCCACGGCCATCAACGCATAGCTACTGAAATAGAAGTCGATCCCAAACTACGAGTCAATGTGCTGGTCATTAAGGAAAAACTCTATGCCAAAAAAGGTTAACCATGTGCCCCCAAACGGGTGTGGATAAAGGCCCATATTCTGTGGATAACTCAACTTCGTTGTGGATAACTTCGGAATGTTCCCCGAAGATAGAAAGATTGTTGCAGTTAACAAAGACATCCCCTCCAAATCCACAACGCATCAACATGTTGGCTCATTAAGCCGTGAAGGTGAGTAAACATATTAACACGCTTACTATCATTATTGTTAAACTAAGAGTTAGAATTTGAAAAAAGGAGTAATCTTAACAGTAGTATTAATTTTGCTGTGCATACTATCTATTATGGAAACAAGATCTAATTCTCAAGTCTTGAATTCTTCACCTCTGGGTCAGCTTGAGCTAGGCGATCTTCTCTTTGTAGACATCTACGGAGGATGGTGTTTCTATGGCTATTGGGACCATGTGGCGATGTATGTAGGAGAGCAAAGAATAGGGCACAGTTTTTCGCCCGCAGTGATTGAAGCTACTTTCGGTGGTGGTGTTACTTTAACCACCATCCGAGCCTTTGAGGAAAGAGATAAACCTGCTGAGATCAAAGTTAAGAGACTCATTGCTATGCCTGATCGAGCAAGAATTATTACCCAAGCGGTAGATTATGCCTTAAGCCAGCAAGGTAAATCCTTTGCCTCTCTTCTTGTTCCGGCGCACAAGATTGGTGATCGGACATATTATTGCTGTGAGTTGGTTTGGAGAGCTTATAACCTGGCGGGAGTCGATCTTGACTCCAATGGTGGCATATTACTTTGGGTAGATGATTTATATTATAGTTCGAAACTAGAGAGCGTTTGAAATATGCTGGATAGGGTGGAAATCAAGGTTAAAGCAGGGGATGGAGGCGATGGAATAGTGAGCTTCCGCCGGGAGAAATTTGTGCCCTNTGGCGGTCCGGATGGGGGTGATGGGGGGAAGGGTGGAGACGTGGTCATTGTAGCTGATAGTGGAGTCAACACCTTGGGCAGGTTCAGGTATAGGCGCCATTTCAAGGCTCAGGATGGCGGGAGAGGTGGTGCCAAAGATAAACATGGTAGGAATGGAGCAGATCTCACCCTTACGGTGCCTTTAGGGACGATGGTGTGGCGTAAAGGAGAAAGAGACGTTCTGCTTGCTGATTTGGCCAAAGAGGGGCAGTCGGTGTTGGTAGCTAAGGGGGGGAGGGGAGGACGTGGTAATGCTCACTTTGCTACTTCTACTCTTCAAACACCGCGTTTTGCTCAGAAAGGTGAACCTGGAGAGGAGGGTGGGATAATACTCGACTTAAAGCTTATTGCCGATGTAGGGATTATCGGCTATCCCAGCGTGGGCAAGTCTACATTGCTTGCTGCTGTCTCTGCAGCAAGACCAAAAATTGCTGACTGGCCATTTACTACCCAGGAGCCCGTTCTGGGGGTGGTAGAAGTAGGGAAGACGAGCTTCATCTTAGCCGAAATTCCTGGACTTATCCGTGGGGCACATCTCGGTCGTGGTTTAGGGCATCACTTCTTGCGCCATAGTGAGCGTACTAAACTTTTTATCCATCTTCTTGACGGAACCTCAGCTAGTCCCCACAATGACTGGAAAACAGTAAACGAGGAGCTTACTTCTTATCAGCCCAGTTTGGCCGACAATCCTCAAATTGTGGTGGTTAATAAAGTTGATCTTGCTGAGGTTCAGGCTAGAATACCTGAGCTCAAGCAAGAGCTTTCTCCCCTTGGCCTACCGCTCTTTTTTATTTCAGCAGTGACCAAACAGAATATCGGGGAACTGGTCACTTCGGTAGTCAACAGGCTATCCGAGCTAAGGAGCGAAAGATGCGTAGAGGCAACCCCGCTTGTAGTCCATCATCCCAAACCCAGAGAAGAGGTCAGGGTGACTAAAGAAGGTGACACCTTTTTGCTCTTCTCGCCTCGCCTGGAAAGGCTGGGGGCACTGACTGATACCTCGAGCCCCGGAGCTTGGGGGTATCTCCGCAAGCAATTAACTAGATCAGGGGCAACTAAGGCGCTGTTGAAAGCGGGGGTAAAGGCGGGGGATAAGATCCGTATTGGAGACAAAGAGTGGGAGTGGATATAGGCATTTTCGGGGGCACTTTTGACCCCATTCATTTGGGGCATCTCATTGTGGCTGAGGAGCTAAGGTTAAAGTTGGGATTTGCCCAGATACTCTTTGTCCCTACTGGGCAACCTTGTTTTAAGGCAGATAGTGTTATTACCCTGGCCCATCATCGGGTGAAGATGGTCGAGCTTGCCATTGCCTCTAATGATTATTTCACTCTCTCCAGAGTAGAAGTTGACCGAGCTGGTCCTTCCTATTCGGTGGATACCATTACTCTCCTTAAGCACCAATTTGGTGAAAGCTGCCGCCTTTCCTTCCTCTTGGGCAGCGATGCTCTGTCTGCACTTCCGCAGTGGAAGGAGGCAGCACGTTTAGTCGAGATGTGTCAACTGATAACCTTCACCCGTCCCGGCTCGGTTTCACCGCATTCTATTCATCTTGAGGGAGCTATCCCTGGGATTTCAACCCGCATTACCTTGGTAGAGGTGCCTCAGATAGCGGTCAGTTCCTCTCAAATCCGCTTTCGGGTAGCTTCGGGGCTTCCCATTCGCTACCAGGTGCCTGAGGCAGTGGAGAGGTATATATCGGAACACGGACTATACCATAAGTTAGCTATTGGGTGAAAAACTTCGTATTTGGGACCCCATCAAATCGGGGCCCCTATGAAAAAGGGCGAATTTTTCATGGAGAACTAGTTAAGGGGGTATTAAATGTTTACCCACCTCCATGTTCATACGGAATACAGTCTTCTTGATGGCATGTGCCGGATCAGAGAGGTTGTCTGGAAAGCCAAAGAGCTAGGCATGGAGAGCTTGGCGATCACCGACCACGGCGCTTTATATGGCGTGGTTGATTTTTATCTGGCAGCCAAAGAAGCGGGGATAAAGCCAATCATTGGCTGTGAGTTCTATGTAGCACCCCAAACTCGGCATAGCCGCAATGCGGCTGATAGGAGCCCGTATCATCTTGTTTTGCTGGCTAAGGATAAGATAGGATATCAAAACTTGCTCCAGCTAAGTACCAAGGCTTACCTTGAGGGTTTCTACTATAAACCAAGGGTAGATAAGGAGCTCCTCACCCAATATCACCACGGTCTTATTGCCCTTTCCGGTTGTGCCTCCGGAGAGATAGCCCGGCTTATCCTGGCGGGAGACATCTCAAAGGCACACGCCTCGGCTCAATGGTATAAAGAGGTCTTTGGAGATTACTACCTAGAAGTTCAACGGCATCCTATGCCTGAGTTGGAAAGAATCGAGCCGAACCTGCTCAGCTTGAGTGCTGAGCTAAACATCCCTATTGTGGCCACCAATGATGTCCATTATATCAATAAAGAGGATGCCTCAGCTCATGATCTTCTCCTTTGCATTCAGACCAATACCTCTATTTATGATGATAAGAGGATGAGGATGGGAGGAGATTCCTTTTACCTCATGAGTCCTCAAGAGATGGCAGCTCTTTTCACCGACCTCCCTCAAGCCATTGAGAATAGCGAGTGTATTGCCCAGATGTGCTCCTTTGAAATGGAGTTTGGCCAAACTCATCTCCCCCAGGTGGCCACACCCCAGGGGAAAAGTGCCGATGAGTATTTGGCCGAGCTTTGCTGGCAAGGTTTAGATCAGCGCTATCCTCTCCTCACCCCACAGCTACAGCAGCGGCTAAGTTACGAGCTAGAGGTGATCCGCCTCACCCAATTTGCTGATTACTTCCTCGTCGTTTGGGATATCGTTTCCTTTGCTAAGGCACGCAATATCCTTTTCGGGGTGCGGGGGAGTGCTGCTGCCAGCCTTGCCCTGTACACTATAGGGGTTACTGACATCGATCCCATGAAGCATCAGCTCATTTTTGAGCGCTTTCTCAATGTGGAACGCAAGGAAATGCCAGATATCGATCTTGATTTTCAAGACAACCACCGCGATGAGGTTATCTCTTATGTAGTCCAAAAATATGGGCATGATCGGGTGGCGCAGATTATCACCTTTGGCACCTTGGGGGCGAGAGCGGCTATCAGGGATGTAGGGCGAGCTTTGGGCATGCCATATAGCCAGGTTGATCGAGTAGCGAGAACAGTTCCCTTTGGGGTGGGGATCACTCTAAAGCGTGCGCTGGAAGAGAGCGAGGAACTCGGTCACAGCTACCAGGAGGATGCTGCGGTGCACCAGTTGATTGATTCGGCGATGAAATTGGAGGGCATTGCTCGCCATGCCAGCACCCATGCCGCTGGGGTGGTGATATCCGATGATGAGCTGATCAACTACCTGCCTCTCCAGCAGGTGGGCAAAGGGGACGGTGTATTGACCACCCAGTTCAGCATGGAAAGCGTAAGCCGAGTGGGTTTGCTTAAGATGGATCTTTTAGGGCTGGCTAACCTTACCACCTTGGCCAAGACTAGGGAGATAATCCGAAAGACGCGAGGTGTGGATATCGAGCTAACTGCCCTGCCCTTGGATGATGCTAAGACCTTTGAGCTACTTTCCTCGGGGGAGACTTTGGGTATCTTCCAGTTGGAAGGGGAGGGGATGAGGCGTTATATTAAGGAGCTGAAGCCTACCTCACTGGGTGATATTGCTGCCATGGTAGCGCTTTATCGCCCCGGTCCGAAGGAGCATATTTCCACTTTCATTAAGGCCAAACACAACCCCAAATCTATCCGCTATCCTCACCCCGCCTTAGCTGAGATTCTTGAGGAGACCTATGGCGTTATCGTCTATCAAGATCAGGTGCTACGCATCGTGCAAGCCTTCTCCGGCTATAGCTTGGGTGAGGCGGATATTGTACGCAAGGCAATGGGGAAAAAGATCCCCGAGATAATGAAAAAAGAGCGAAAGCGCTTTATCCGTGGGGCAAAAAAGAAAGGATTTGATGAAGATTTGGCTGGAGAGGTTTTCAACCTCATTGAGCCCTTTGCCGGCTACGCCTTTAATAAAGCTCATAGTGTAAGCTATGCTATGATCGCCTATCAAACTGCCTATCTTAAGGCAAACTATCCTGAGGAGTATATGACGGCATACCTTCGCACCAACTCCGGCCAGCAAGATAAGATTGCTGCTGCGGTGGTGGAATGTCAACGGCTAGGCATCAAAGTTTTGCCCCCCGATATAAATAAGAGTGAGCTAACCTTCAATATCGAAAGGGAGGCAGCCCCAGCTATTCGCTTTGGATTGGCAGATATTAAGAATGTAGGTATAGGGGGCATAGAACCTATTGTTGATTCCCGAAGGTTAGGAGGAGTGTTCAAATCCATTGAGGATTTATGCTGTCGCGCCAACTTGCATGGTGTTAATAAGAAGGTAATGGAAAGTCTGATTCGGGCGGGGGCAATGGACTGCTTGGGCAACCGCGGGGCATTGCTTGGGGGCATTGATTGTATTCTTTCTTTAGCCCAGCGGGAGCAACGCTCGAGGGAGATCGGCCAAGTCAGCATGTTCAATCTCTGGGGTGAGAGCTTGCCTTCACCTCTACCAAGCTTAGACCTGGAAGAGGTAGAACTCCCTGTTAAACAGAGGCTGGCTGAGGAGAAGGAGCTTTTGGGGGTGTATTTCTCAGAGCACCCTTGGCATCAATACACCAAGGGAAGCTTTTTATCAAATACTACCACTTTATGTGGGCAAATTGATGCTGAGATGGTAGGACAGGTGGTGGTGGTAGCCGGCATGGTCAGTTCAGTGCGGAAATTGGTCACCAAAAACAAGCGCTCTTTTGTTATAGCTGTCCTAGAAGACCTTGTTGGTGCAATTGAGGTTACTTGCTGGCCGGAGCTTTATCAACAGACTGAAGGGCTTTGGGTTGAGGGGAATATGCTTCTAGTTCAAGGAAAGGTCAAGGTGAGAGAGGAAAAAGTGCAGCTGGTTTGCGAACAAGTCCAAAAGTACCGAGCAACTGAGCCTCCGAAAAAGAAAATTGGGTTAGTGATCAGCCTAACTCAGACGGGAAATAGACAGGCTGATTTGGCTCAACTCAGTGAGATATTGGGCATTGTCAGGGAGTATCCTGGTGAAGAACCGGTATATTTTGCCGTCGCTACCGAGGAGGGAACAGTCAATTTCGAGATGCCCGAGATTGCCACTAACTGCTGCCCTGAACTCCATCAGCGCCTTCTTGACATAGCCAATGAAAGGCTGATAATTGAACAAAGGGAGGAGTAACCGCTGGAATGAAATTTATCCGCTACTTTAATGAGATTTCCCTTGAAGACGTCCCTCAGGTGGGGGGTAAGAATGCCTCTTTGGGGGAGATGTATTGCCAACTCTCACCTTTAGGGGTGAAAGTGCCCAATGGTTTTGCCATAACTGCTGATGCCTATTGGTACCTCTTGGATCAGTCGGGGACTAGGGAGAAAGTTAAACAGGAACTGCGGGGGCTAGATAAAAGTGATGTTGAGAATCTGATGGGGAGAGGGCGAAGGATAAGAGACCTTATAATTCATACTCCTTTCCCCCAAGATTTGGAGGAGGAGATAGTAGCGGCCTATCTCCAGCTATGTCGGCAGTATGGTCCTGATGCTGATGTAGCGGTAAGGAGCTCGGCTACAGCCGAGGACCTCCCTGATGCTTCCTTTGCTGGGCAGCAAGAAACCTATCTCAACATAAGGGGCCCTTATAACCTGATAGATGCTTCCAGGAGATGTATTGCCTCCCTATTCACTAATCGGGCCATTTCCTACCGCGAAGATTTGGGTTTCGATCACCTCCGCATTGCGCTCTCCGTAGGTGTTCAGAAAATGGTGCGCTCAGACTTAGCTACTAGCGGGGTCATGTTTACCATAGATACCGAGACTGGTTTTCCCGACGTGGTATTCATTACCGCAGCCTATGGTCTGGGAGAGAATGTAGTGCAGGGAGCCGTCGATCCCGATGAATTTTATGTCTTTAAACCCACCCTCAGGAGGGGCTTTAAGCCAATAATTAAGCGGGTGGTGGGAGAGAAAAAGTTAAAGATGATCTACTCCACTGCAGCCAAGTATCCCACCAAGAATGTGACCGTCCCCAAGGAACTAAGAAGAAGATTTGCCCTTAGTGATGAAGAGGTCTTAAAGCTTGCCGAATATGCGGTGATCATCGAAGATCATTATTCTCAAAGAGCAGGTACTTTGAGGCCGATGGACATTGAGTGGGCTAAGGATGGCGTCAGCGGAGAGCTATTTGTGGTTCAAGCCAGGCCGGAAACTGTCCACTCCCAAAAGAGGCGGGATGTGGTGGAAACCTATACCCTTTTGGAAAGAGGCGAGGTGTTGGCTTCGGGGAGGAGTGTTGGTGAGAAGATATCAACGGGCAAAACTCGGGTCATAAAAGAGGTGAAGGACATAGCCGAGTTTAAGCCTGGGGAGATACTAGTGACCGATATGACAGATCCGGACTGGGAGCCCATCATGAAGGTTGCCGCGGGGATTGTCACCAATAGAGGTGGGCGGACATGCCACGCTGCCATCATCAGCCGGGAGCTGGGCGTACCGGCTGTGGTTGGCACTCAGAATGGCACCACAAAGGTGGCCGAAAGCATTGAGGCCACTATCTCCTGCGCTGAAGGGGAGACGGGNTATCTCTTCGCTGGGGGGCTGAAATACCAGGTAGATAGGGTTGNCCTTGGGGGGATGGGAAGACCAAAGACCAAAATTATGATGAATTTGGGGAATCCTGAGGNAGCTTTTGCCTTTTCCTTTATCCCCAACGACGGAGTAGGCCTCGCCCGGCTGGAGTTCATTATCGGCTCCTATATAAAGGTTCACCCTTTGGCTCTGGTGCACTTTGATAAGATAACAGATGAGAAAGTGCAAGCCCAAGTAGAGGAGATCACCTCAGGGTATGAAGATAAGCCAAGATTTTTTGTAGATAAGCTCGCCGAGGGTGTGGCTACCATCGCTGCCGCTTTCTATCCCAAGGAGGTGATCACGAGGCTGAGCGACTTCAAGTCCAATGAATATGCCAACCTCATCGGGGGCAGGGAATTTGAGCCCAGCGAAGCTAATCCCATGCTGGGCTTCAGGGGAGCCTCACGCTACTATAGCGAAAGGTACCGTGAGGCCTTTGCCCTCGAATGCGCTGCCATGAGAAAGGTCAGAGAGGAGATGGGACTCACCAATGTAAAGCTGATGATACCCTTTGTTAGGACGGTGGATGAGGGCAAAAAGGTTTTGGAGGAAATGGAAAGGAACAGCTTAAGGCGAGGTGATAAGGACTTGGAGGTTTATGTTATGTGTGAGATACCATCGAATGTTATCTTAGTTGATGAATTCAGCCAAATCTTTGACGGCTTCTCCATAGGCTCTAACGATCTCACTCAACTCATCTTGGGAGTGGACCGAGATTCAGAGCTAGTAGCCCCAATATTCGATGAAAGAAATATGGCCATCGAAAGGATGGTGAGCATGGCCGTTCAGGGGGCTAAGAGGAATGGCAGGCATGTGGGGATATGTGGTCAGGCTCCCTCTGATTACCCCGAGTTTGCTCAGTTCTTGGTGCGTGAGGGGATTGATTCCATATCTTTAAACCCTGACAGTGTGATGAAAACCACTTTGAAAGTATTGGAGATGGAGAAAAAGTTAATAAAAGAAGAGGGTTAATTTGCCCAATCATTTGGCTTTGCCCCTTGTTTGAGGTAAAATATGTTCAAGCTAATCTAATGAAGATTTTCTGGGATTAGCTTCTAGAGAGGGGGTGATTAAAGGGTGGATGAATCGGCAACGTGTATCTTTTGTAAGATGATGCGAGGGGAGATAAGTTGTCGGAAGCTATATGAGGATGAGGCTACATTAAGTATCCTGGATATAGGGCAGATGGTGTCAAATAATGGGGAATTTATCCCCGGGCGGTCTTTGGTGATTCCCCGAAGACATGTCACCTGGTTTTATGATCTGGAGGATGAAGAAGCAAGGAGGTTGTTTATTGTAGCCAAAATTGTTGCCGGCAAAGTCAAGCAGGCACTTAATCCCGAATTCGTTACCATGTTTGTTCGCGGCCAGCGGGTTCCTCACGCTCATATTATAGTGCAACCTTCAGGCACAAATGATTCCTTGGATGATATGTTTAAAGTTTTAAGGTCACCGGCCACAATAGCACCAGAAGCGCTACTAGATGAAATGGCTCGCAGAGTCAGAGAAATATAAGGCTAAAGGAGGTACTCAAGGGAATGGCTAAAGGGGATGAGTGCTTTTTTTGCAAAGTGATAGCCGGAGAGCAAGGTTGCCGAAAACTATATGAGGATGAGGCTGTATTGAGTATCCTGGATAGAGAGCAGATGACCTCAGATGGAGGGGAATTTATCCCCGGGCGCTGTTTAGTACTTCCCAAGAAACATGTTTCTCAACTTTATGATTTGGAGGATGAGGAATGTGGCAAGTTGTTTGTCATAGCTAAACTTATGGCTGCCAAAATCAATCAGGTATTTAATCCTGATTTTGTCACCATGTTTTTTCCTTGTCAACACACTTCCCATATTCATATTGTATTGCAGCCTTCAGTTGAAAATGATCCAGTGGATAAAGTATTTAAGGATATGAGGCTAATAACCTACTTTAAACTGGCACCAGAAGAATTATTGGATGATATGGCTCGGAGGATAAGGGAAACCTAATGGCAATCTCAGGGGAAGACAATCCTGTATTGGTGATTGACCTGGGTGGGGCAAAGATTATCCTCGCTTTGGTCTCCTCTCAGGGTGAGGTCATCGCCAAAGAATATATCGCCACCTTAGCTGAAGAGGGCCCTGAGGTAGTAGTGCAGAGAATGTTTGCCGCTCAAAGCTACCTTCTGGATAAAGTAGGCCGACAGTGCTCCTCGGTGGCGGCGTTAATTATTGCCGCTGCTGGAGCTATAGACTCTGAGGAAGGGGTGGTGACTGATTCCCCCAACCTGCCGGGTTGGTACAATGTCCCCCTTAGAGATATTGGTGAAGAGAGAACTGGGCTAAGAACGCTACTGATTAATGATGCCAACGCGGCTGCCTGGGGAGAGCATTGTTTCGGTGCCGGGAGGGGTGTGGCTAACCTGATTTATATTGCGGTAGGCACCGGCATTGGTGGGGGAATTATCATCAATGGGGAGTTATATACCGGCGCAAGTGGCAGTGCCGGCGAAATTGGTCATATGACGATTGATGTCAACGGTCCGCGTTGCAATTGTGGCAATGTCGGCTGATTGGAGGTTTTAGCTTCAGGCGGAGCAATGGCTAAAGAGGCGCGGAGACATATCGCTCATGGGGCAAGGAGTATTCTTACTGAGCTTGCTGAAGGCGAGCCCCAGAATATCACCTTTCAACTGGTTTCTGCTGCTGCCCGGAAAGGCGATGCCTTGGCTGCGGAGGTCATATCCCGTGCTGCAGCTTACTTAGGCATCGGCATAGTAAACTTAGTTAATATCTTTAATCCTGAGATGATTATCATCGGTGGTGGAATGGTACAAATGAGGGATATGTTTCTTGATCCTGTCCGGCAGGCAGTAGCCGAGAAAGCATTCCAATCGCCAGGTCGAATAGTGCGCATTATTCCCAGTGAATTAGAGGATAACGCTGGCATACTAGGTGCTGCTGCCTTTTCATTCTCCGCACTCTCTTCAGAGGGCAACTGGAGGTGGTAGAAATGATAACTGCCCAACAGGCACAAAGAGCAACTAAGAGGTACCTCCTCGATAAATATCCTCAGACCAAGATCAATTTTGGTGACTGCAAATTTGTCGCACTAGATAACTTGCCCCCTTTCGCCGGTCCCATCGCTACTTACCGCCTCGAAGGCGATTTTGAGGTTAGACCAAGGGGCATGATGGCTGATTTCCTCTATCGTCGCCAGGGGATGAAAACGTCGTTTGTTATCTTAGTACATGCTACAAGCTCGAGGATATTGAGTTGGGAGTTTAGGTAGAAGAGAGCTAACAGACACCAGCTTAGTACTGCGGGCCTAAAAAAGTTTGGCATCAGAGGGGGTAACAGGGTGGAAAAAGCTGTTCGCGACAAGATAGCCCGTGCTGTCTTCGCTGCAGTGGAAAAAATGGGTATTTCTGACCGCGCTTTAGCAGAGCAACTTGTAGGGGAAGTTATTCAACGCTTGAAGCTGGGACAATCAGGGGCCAGATTACCCCTGCCCGGGATGGAGGAACTTGTCTGGGAGAAACCCTCACCAAGGCTAGCCAACTTAGCTGAGATTGAGAATATAATCAAAGAAACCCTGGCTGAAATGAATCCTCCGAAATCACCATCCCCCAAGGTTTGGGCTAGAGAAGAGGTCGGGCAGGAGGAAGGAGCGCCACCCTCAGTCAAGCTTGAGCCCAATGCTTTAAGGGTGTTAAGGAAAAGATACTTGAGGAAGGATAGCGAAGGGNNAGTTATCGAGACNCCNGAGGAGATGTTCCGCCGTGTGGCTCGGACTGTGGCCTCTGCTGAATTAGCCTATGATCCCCAGGCAGATGTCAAGGCCTGGGAGGAGGAATTCTTTCACCTGATGGCAGGTTTAGAATTCTTGCCCAATTCCCCTACCTTGATGAATGCCGGGAGAGAGCTAGGTCAGCTCAGTGCCTGTTTTGTTCTCCCCATTGAGGATTCTATGGAATCCATCTTTGATGGGGTAAAGAACACCGCCCTAATCCATAAGAGTGGCGGGGGAACAGGGTTTTCTTTCTCCCGGCTTAGGCCGGAAAATGATCGGGTTGGCTCTACCGGGGGAGTAGCCTCAGGTCCAGTTTCCTTCATTCGAGCCT
>JGI24724J26744_10000652_pt1 | contig 24721 bp, 23 predicted proteins | sample Cruoilmetagenom7_FD_26744 | JGI IMG/M metagenome (IMG submission 26744) | reverse complement strand
CGTTTTGTACGATGAATACTTTACACAGGGAAAAATTAGAGCTCAGACATAAACTAGCCAATCAAAGCGCAATTAAACCTGAAATAATCCAGAACGAAATTGAGACCTATATTAAAGAAATTGAAAAAGAAATATAACATTCTTTTTTTTTATTCTAATCTTTTAAGTTACAACAGTTACTTAAAATCTGGACGTACTTGGACATCCTCTTTATTTGACCTGTAACTGAAGGTCGTGACATTACCATATAGGCAATGTCAATTTGAAACGAGATTCCTTTAATATAGATTCGGAACCTAATGCTTTAAGCTCTGCTTCCTGAAGTAGGAACCTTTTTCTCCAATTGAGGGATCTCCTCTAAGATATGACCAAAATTCTATTAAAATCCCTTGCTTTTCTTAAATTCTTATCCTTTAAAAGACGATGATAATACCTCCCTTTATTTTCCGCAAATAAGACATAATTTTTATATTGAAAAAAGGCTTAATTATCCTTTAAAACTGACGTGAAAGAAGGTTTTCTAAAATATTTATCATCCAAAATAGGATTGTTCCATTAAAAATGTATTTTTTTCTAAATAAATAAACAAATATTAAAGTAGGCATTGATTAATGTGCTTTACATAACGCAATTATTTAAATAGTGTCCGAGTTTATCAAGATTTTTAGCAACTATGAATTACACTTCTTATGAAAAACCTTAATCGTAATAATATAATTTTATATTTCTACTCTCATTTATTACCAATAATTTGATTATAATTAAAAAATTGTGTAATAAGGTTGAGTCTTGGAAAGAGTATTAGAATTGAAAGGTTGTTCGATCGAAAAAGTAATAGAACGATAATCGTCCCGATGGACCACGGTCTTACTGTAGGAACGATTAAAGGATTAGAAGATTTGACTGACATGGTTGATAAGGTCGCTTTAGGTGGCGCAAATGCGGTTTTAATGCATTCTGGTATGGTTGGAGCGGGGCATAGACAGTACGGACAAGATATAGGGTTAATTATTCACCTTTCGGGAGCAACAAGTTTAACTCCAGACCCTGATAGAAAAGTATTGGTGTGTTCTGTAGAGCGAGCCTTGAAAATGGGTGCAGATGGAGTTTCAGTTCATATTAATATAGGAGCTGATGAGGAATCAGAAATGCTCCAGGACGCTCGTAATGTCGTTGAGTCGTCAAGAGAATGGGGTTTACCACTTATAGCTATGATATATCCTAGAGGTAAAAAAATAAAAGATGAGAATTCTCCTGAAGTAGTTAATATCGCAGTCAGAGCAGGTGCTGAATTAGGAGCAGATATCGTAAAGACAAATTACACTGGAGATATTGATTCCTTCAAATATATCGTAAAAAGTGTACATGTTCCAGTTATTATAGCTGGTGGTCCAAAAACGGATACAATTCAAGATTTGCTCCAATTAGTTTACGATTCTATCCAAGCAGGAGGTAAAGGGGTTGCGTTTGGAAGAAATGTTTTTCAAGCGGAGGATCCTATAAAAATTGTTAAAGCTCTATCCAAAATTGTACATCATAATTATACGGTAGGAGAAGTTCTAAAAGAACACCAAATTAAATAGACGAGTTAAATAAAATTATGAAACAAGATAAAATGGTTTCTTACCCTTATTTAGTAAAGAGGGCGATAAAAGCCTCAATTGAATTTGTAATAATTTTGATATTACTATTCTATTTGCCAGAAATAATTAACTTTATTCGGTTTTTATACGGATTTTGAACGAGGAGATAAATTTGTTTCCAATTTTTCATGTTGCTGTTCCGCTAATTATCTTCGAATTACCTCTAATTAAGAAGAAATATAAATTTAATAGATTTGCGTTAATAATTGGCTCGTTATTACCTGATATAATTGACAAATTTCTACTTTTTTTAAAATTAGGTTCAGGGAGGGGAATCTCACACACAATTTTATTTGTTTTAATAAGTTCTATTATTTTGCACTTTATTACGAAAGGAAGGAAAGCTATATCACTACCATTTTTTGTTGGAATGGTCATTCACTTAATTTTAGATCTGCCAGAAGTTCCTCTTTTTTATCCATTTATCATGTATGATTTTATAATAATTGACGATCCTATAGGATTATGGCTTTACTCATTATTTAACAATCCCATAGTTTATTTGACTGAAATAACGGGAGTTCTAATATTCATTTTTATTTTAATAAATAACAAATTATATAATATAAAAGAAATTGTGAATTATTTAAAGAATAATGATTTACAGACCTAATGTATTAATTTTAGAACAGAAATAAACTATTTATCTTTGGTTTCTTTCTTATATATTAAATAGCTCAAGTTGCAGAAATGGAAGCTATAAGCATGCGACAACTCGTTGCAGATTATCAGAAATTAAAAGAACATCTTGATTTAATCACTTCTGGTTAGAAAATGATTTCTCATCTTTTAAATCTTCGAAAAGCAAGAATAATGCGGGCTAAATTTTTAGTTTCTATAAATTCATTCTTTTAAAGTAATACTACTATTTTTTATTTTTATAACTTAGATTATTTTAATTAACATTATTGATTTTAAAATAACAATTACAAATTCGATTACCAATAAAAATAAAAATGAGCCAAACTAATGTCCTCAAGGTCATTATAGATAATAGAGAAAGGAAATTAATGAAATTATTGGAAGAGAAGCATCCTAATATAAAGTTCGAAATTAAGCAATTAGATATTGCGGATATAGTAATTTCTGAAGATGTAGCAATTGAAAGAAAAGAAGGGTTTGATTTCGTTGCTTCTATTATGGATAATCGTTTATTTGAGCAGTGCCTTCGCTTAAAAGAAACCTACACAACGCCTATATTAATTCTAGAGGGTTTAAATGATAATGTATTTAAAAATACTGGAATGAAAATTTCCTCAATTTATGGTGCTCTGGCATACATTTCTTATAAATTGGGAATATCCGTAATTCCCACTCGTAAATTGGAGGATACAGCGATTGTAATCGAAAGAATTGCTTATCGCGAACAAATAAAGGATGGAGCATTCATTCTCTCCAGAAAGGCACCAAAAGGTATGAGCATTGAAGAAAGAAGAACATTTATTGTGGAAGGATTCGTAGATATCGGTCCAAAAAAAGCTAAATCTTTAATAGATGAATACAAGACACCCTATCGCGTGTTTAAGGCAATTCAACAAACAGAAATTACATTTACCCGGACAGGAAATCCAAAAGGAATTGAAGGCCCCTTAAGCAAGCTTTCTGGGTTTGGATGGAAATTTGTAGAAAAGAATAAAGAAATGCTTTTTGGGAAAATAAAGGATCCTCAAAAAAAAATTATAGATAGAGATTAAATATTTATGATTATACTTATATCACTAATAGCAATTTTCTTCTCGAGTACGGTCTACGGGATTATAGGATTCGGCGACGCGTTGATACTAATCCCTATTTTAGCCCCAATAATAGGAATTAAAGAAGCGGTAATACTAGTAAATATCTGGGGCACTTTTCCCGCTTTACTCAATTATATTAAATATAAAGAATTTTTAGATAGGGGTTATTTTCTCCGAATTGTATCGCTAGGCATTCCCGCCACAATTCTAGGAACTTACTTAATCATAGGTATTCGATTGGAATGGATCGAGTTAATTTTGGGCGTTTTTATTCTAATATATTCTTCTTTAAAACTCGTTAATTACATTAAGGGGCAATCTCAAATTGAATTAAAAGAGGAAACAAACACAACATCTCCCCTAATTTTATTCGGGGGATTCTCTTATGGCTTGTTAGCTGGTTTAATTGGCGCGGCAGGACCCATTAATGTAGCCTTGTTAGAAAAAACGGGACATTATAGAGAAAGTTTTATCGGAAATTTTGCCGCTATAGGAACGGTACTTTCTGTTTCAAGAATCCCATTCTATATAGTTGAAGGATTGTTCCCAAGCGAACTACTATTAGTATTTTTATTCGCTTTTCCAATTATATTCCTCGGGACTAAACTTGGTCATAAGATTACCCCTAAAATCCCCGTAAAAAAATTTCAGATTCTTGTTTTTTGTTTTCTCTTAGTTATTAGCACTAAGTCGATTGTTACATCAATTTTGAGTTTGCTTAGTTAAAAAACATTTGAAAAAGAAAGGATGAGGTTTAATCTATATTAATAACCGTTAATTTGTTTAAAATAATCGTCTGGATCGTCGATTCCAGATTTCAGCAAACCAAATTCTTTTTGAATTCCTAATTCTTTACTGATTTTATACATATATTGTACATCTAATAGATGGTTAAATCTCATCCAACATCCTAAAGCGTCAGAATAATCTTGCCACCCTCCAAAAACTAATTTACTTAGGATGAAATCTTCTTTAGATGTTGCCCAGCATTTGATATCGTTGAATTTAACTCTTACTCTCCTTTTTAGGGCTATAGTCCCAATCCTTTTATATTTGCTTTTATTAAAGCTATCAATAACATAATTATCAAGCTTAATTCTTTCCTGTTTGTCTAAATATTGGATAATATTGGTTTCTCTAGCTAATATTGTGGTTGTATTCCAATCTTGAATGGGAAAAAATTCATTATCTTGTAATGATAAAATATATGTCTCAAGATTAATGTTTACTGAAGTTATATCTACTACAAAATCAATAACTTGTGTGAAACTTGTTTTAGAATAGATACTAGTCAAAATTCTACCAACCAGATAATATTTAATACCCTTATCTTTTTCCATTTTTTCGAGAAAATTAATTAATTGAATAAAAGCATTTTTNTAAATTACTTCCATCAATTTTTTCTCCCTATTGTCTTTGTTTTTTTATGAATATTATGCATTTCTAAAACGATTTCTTTAATTGATTTATTTGGAAACCTTTCTTTTTCAATTCTAATGTAATTATTAATACCAAGGTCGCAAATTTCGAAAAAAATTTTAACCGCATCTTCAATGGGTATTTTATTCATAAATTCCATTCTTCCCTTGAAGTTTCTTACGATTTTTCTGTAATTATTATCGTTAGTTTCCGGCATAATTCTTATTTTTTTCTAAAAAATTCTTTTTAGATTTTCATATCCTTCAAGTAAATCTTCCTTATTTATCTTGGATTTAATACCTAATTCCATGATTAAGTCCATATATTCCGATAAGGGGAGATTTGACAGATATGCCGCTTTTCCAATTGAATATTTTCCTGTTATATAACCTTTTATCGCTAAATACAAACTCCCATTATTAATTAAATCTCGAATTATTTCAGATTGATCCGTATCTGCTTCCCTTTCTTTGGAATATCTTTTAACAATCTCTTCTAAATTTTTATTAATTCTGATAGATATATTTTTTCCCATTTTTCATCCCTCTAAAAAGGTTTTTTTCATTAATTCTATTCGTCCTTTAAAGTTTCTCATGATTTTCCTATAATTATTATCTGTAACTTCTTCCATAGTTTAACAATTCTTTCTTAAGAATAAATTTTTCTAAAATCTTTCTTTTCTAAAATGATAATACCATTTTGAACTTATTAATTTTCCTTACACGCTTTATACATTAATCTTTTAAAAAAAAGAAAAGACTTCTACCAATTATTAAGAAAGCAATATTGTCAAGTTTCTTTCAATTCCTTTTCTATAGTATAATATTGTAAAATATTCTCTGAATAAAAAAGATTAAATTATTAGATTTTTGAGTATCTTTAAAATCCCTCTTATATTTTCGAAAAATTGAATATTAACTGTTTTTATCATGATTTTAATTAATATCAGCATTAACAAACTATTTATATTACATTTTATTAACTTTGAATAAGAACTAAAGACAATATACACTTTAATTTATAGATATTCTATTTATAACAATAAATTGGTATAATAATGATTTCTATCAAAAAGACGAAGTTTAGCAATTTATTAGTGTTGGTATTTTTTCTATTTATATTTTTATTTCAATAAATCTAATATTTTTCACTTTGGATAAAAAGAATATAGCAATAAAAAACGATGCACCTTTAGAAATTAACGATTTAAAACTTTCAGGAGTTTCAGGGAAAATTAGTATAGTTGGCGAACAAGGTTGGATTGATTTCAAAGACGCTGGTAATTGTACAGGTTTAGGAACTTATTTAGATCCTTTTGTTATACAAGATTTAATAATAGACGGTCATGGATCAGGTTCAGGAATTAAGATTAACCTCTCAAGAAATTACTATTTTAGAATTGAGAATTGTACGATTTTCAATTGTTCAATTGGAATCGAATTAATAAGTACTGATAATGGAACATTGTATCAAAATGATTGTTCATTTAATAGTTATGGTATTTATTTGCATTTCCCTCATCCCTTTACACCAGAAGAATATGGTTGCTTTAATAATACCATAACTGAAAATATGGCAAACAATAATACATATGGAATTCGCTTAGGTTGGGCCACTATTGGATATATAATTAATAATACGGCTAACAACAATAATATGGGAATATTACACGAAGGGTATCCAGAAATAATTTCAGAAAATACTGTAAATAATAATCATATTGGAATATCTTTATGGCATCCAGGATATAATACTGAAATTTCAAGAAATATCGCATTCGATAATAGAGATTGTGGAATAGAGATTCAAGCAAATGGTTTTAATTTAACAGGAAATTTTATGGTAGGATCAGGTATAGCAATGTCATATCATTCTATTGAAATGATGTCAACAATTCATATTGATACAACCAATTTTGTGAATAATAAACCAATATATTATTTGATAAATAAAACATATATATCTCCCCAGAATTTAGAAGATGCTGGTCAAATTTTTTTAATCAATTGTACAAATATCTTAGTTAAGGATATTGATGTGTCGAATTCATCATATGGAATAAATATATATGATTCAAACAACATAACTGTGTTGAATGCAGTAAGTTCAAATAATATTTATGGAGTATATCTTCAGAATACCAATACTAGTTTTATAATTAATAATACACTCAAATACAATACAAGGGGTATCTTTGTTGGTGGTTCAAATAACACAGTTGAGGGAAATTATATATATAGTGATTTAATGACAATGGAGGGAATAACTTTTTATATCTGGGGTGATAATAATAAAATTATTAATAATAAGATAATTGGTTGTCAATGGGGAATATTGTTTAGAATAAGTAGTTATAATTTAATTTATGGCAATATCATCAAAGATAATGAATACGGTATTGTAGTTATGGGAGGAAGTGAACATAATCTTTTTTATGAAAATTTTTTTATAGGGAATAGTATAGTACATACAGACGGAGGTTCAACTACCAATAAATGGAACAATACAGAAATTGGCAATTATTGGGATAATTATACCGGGATTGATGCTAATGACGATGGTATCGGTGATACGCCACATAATATTACTCAATCACCTCTAAGGCAAGATTACCTTCCTATTGTTATTAGCCACGCTCCAGAGATAACTGTTATTTCTCCTGAACCAAATGAAATATTTAATCTAACATCTCCAAGTTTTAATGTTATTTTTGAAAGTTATCATTTAGAGAGTAAATGGTATACGGTCAATAACGGTAAAGAATATATTATTATGGATAATGTAACAATTAATCAACTCGAATGGGAATCCCAGTGGGATGGTTTGGTTATTGTTAGTTTTTATGCTTTAGATAAAATTGGTAATGCTGGATTTGCTGAGATCAATATTATAAAAGATACCGAAGATCCAATTATCACAGTTGCTTCACCTACACCAGGTAGTGAATTTGGTAATAATGCTCCATCTTTCAGCGTAATCATCTTAGATAAACATTTAGATACAATGTGGTATACTCTTGATGGAGGTTTACATAATTATTCATTTACACATAATGGTACGATTAACCAAGCTGCATGGGACACCATACTAGGAGGTGTCGTTAATATTAGATTTTATGCTATAGATAAAGTAGGAAATATCGCATATAGAGATGTTCCTATTATTAAACAACAACAACAACAAGTATTAATTCCAGGATATAATACAACTATTTTGATGGGTATAATGTTGTTATCATGTGCAATACTAATTAAAATTAGAAATAAAGAGTTAGATGTTGAAAAACTTTAAATATTCTTTTAGCAAATTAAAATTAACAAAAATCTTTTGGAGAAAAGCATGAAAAAAAAAAACATTTTTAGAATAATTTCAATCCTTTTAATTTTTATTTTTTGCTCTTTACAAGTTAATAAGCCAGAGTTAATTATATCAGTTCCTAATAAACCTAATCCGTCTAGTAATCTTCCTTTAATATTTGGAACTAGATCTGGTCCTTCATATCTTGATCCTCAGAGTGCTTCGGATCCAGCATCTTTTAATGTTCATGACCAAGTTTGTGAAGGATTATTTGCTTATAATTTATCTGATCCGAGTTTAGCAATCATCCCAAGACTTGCAGAAAGCTTTGGAACTTGGAATGGAAAGAATTACACTGTTACTCTTAGGCAAGGTGTATTATTCCACGATGGCACTCCTTTCAATGCTTCAGCAGTAAAATGGAGTTTTGATAGATTAGCATATTTTATGGAAAACCAATTAACTTGTCAATCAAGCGAACTATACACATATTATAATTATAGTCTAGACCAGTATATCCCAATTATTAACAGAACAGTAGTGGAGGATTCTCACACTATAAAATTTGTATTAAACCGTCCATATAGCGCATTAGAAGCATTACTCTGCTTTCCTGCTTCATATATATTATCTCCTACATCTACACCAGCAACTGAAGTAATTAATACAGCAACAGGTGTTTTAGTTGGTACAGGTCCTTATGTCTATGACTCATACAACCCTGATATCGAGGTTAATTTTCACGCTTTTGAGAATTATTGGGCGGGAGTTGCTAATGTTACGAATTTAAGGTTTTCAATAATCCACGATACACAGACTCTAAATAACGCATTATTATCTGGTGAGGTTGATATAATTATTGATCCACTTAATTCTATGTTATCAACCTTTGAAGCTGACCCAGAAATAACGTTAGCTTTAGCTGGAAAAAGTACTAGAATTCAATATCTAGGAATGAATAATTATTGGATTAATACAACCTTTAGGAAAGCAATTTCTCATGCTCTTAATTATTCATATATTATTGAAGAACTATATGAAGGCCAAGCAGTAAGGTTAGAATCACCTGTCCCAGAATGTATAATGTACGCCAACTGGTCATATGATCAAGCACTTTACGATGTCGCTAAAGCCAGAGCATATATGCAAAGCATGGGTTTTGGTGTAGGATTCACAACTGATGCTGAATGGCAAGCCGCAACTTTTGCAACTTTTAACTATACCTATAACATTGGCAACGACATGCGGGAAAATATGTATCCGGTTTTAGTGGATAATCTTGATTATATTGGAATAGAAGTAGAAGACGCTGGTACTACCTGGCCACAATTCATCTTAAGTTTGTACGAACTCGCTGGTCTCCATAGAAATATGGTACAACTTTACTGGCTCGGATGGATTCCCGACTATAATGATGCTAGCAACTATATTAACCTATTATTTACCAATAGATCTGTTGCATCTAATGGTGCTAAATATAATGGATATACATCTGCAATAGAAGCTGGTAGGAACCCATTAGCATTAATGGATAATGTACAGCTCTTAATGGAAGAAGCATTGTTAGAAACGGACAGTAATCTAAGACAAGTCTATTACAATAGGATTCAAGAACTTCTTGTAGAAGAAGATATGCCTTGGGCATATGGTGTTGTTGAAAAAAATAATGACGTATATCGCAAAGAAATAACAGTTTTCCAATCCAATTGTATGGATAAAGTTTGGTTCTATGGTGTAAATATGACTACTAAAATTGATACAACAAATCCATTAATAACGATTCTCTCTCCCAGTACAAACGACTTATTTGGCTTAAATACTCCCAATTTCGTTATCACAATTGATGAGTTTTATCCACACTCTACATGGTATGCGTTATATCATGGAATTTCTTGGTCGAGAAATGTCACATTTGTGGGAACAACAGGAACTATTGAACAGAGTTTATGGGACGGAGTTGATGATGGAATTATAACTCTAAGATTTTATGCTAATGATACTTCCGGAAATATTGGATTTACAGACGTTATAATTAGAAAAGATAAAATTGATCCTTCAATAACTATTATTACTCCAAAATCAAATGAAATATTTGGCAGAATCGCTCCAAATTTCAGTATTTCAATTAACGATACGAATTTAGATAAAATATGGTATACCATGGATGAGGGTGGGACAAATTTTTTAATTACTGAGTTTACCGGAACTTTCAATCAAACAGAATGGGATAAAATTGGAAATGGATTTGTAACGATCTATTTCTATGCGAATGATACCGTGGGAAAAATTGAATTTACTACTGTAAAAATTGAAAAAGATACTATTGCCCCGGTTATTGAAATAAATGAGCCCGTTTCAGGCGATGAATTCATAGATTATCCTCCCGTTTATGGAATTACTATTGATGAGGTAAATTTGGAGTCTATGTGGTATACTATTGATGGTGGTGAAACGAATGTTACTTTTACAGAATTTATTGGAACAATAGAAGAATCTGTTTGGAACGCAGCCAGCAATGGATATATTACTATTAGTATTTATGCTAATGATACGGTAGGTAATGTGGGGTATGCTAATATCATTGTAGTAAAGGATACACCTGAACAGGATACACCGCTAGCAATTCCAGGTATTGATTTAATAAATCTCACTATAACAACTTTGATAGGAATAGCATATGGAATTTGGTTTACCAAGAAAAAGAAAAAATTCTTAAAAAAATAAAATTATGTTTTTAAGAAAATTGAAGATAACGGTTTAAATCAATGCAGAAATAAAATAAAAAAAAAATTATAAAATTTTTGAATACCTTCGAAGCCCACCGTGTAATATAAGCAATTGAATATTTCTTGCCCCACCAATTACTTCTTCAATTTTACTTACATCCATGAGCTCGTCAACTGGAGTGTTGTCTGTAACAGATACACCACCCATTTGCTGTTGAACTTCGTAGCAAACTTCGTGCGTAAGTTTTGATAGTAAGTACTTACCCTGAGAAGAAATTCCCGCCACCCATTTTTCTGCTTCTTTGCTTGGTTTGTCGGCAAAAAGGATTTTATCGTCGTAGATAGTCGCTGCTTGGAACGCCAAGCTTGTAGCGGCACTAACTTTAGATAATAAATCTCCTAAACTATATCCTACTCCTTGATAATTAATTACAGTTTTTCCAAATTGTTGTCTGAGGTTAGTATAAATTATTGCGTATATAAGTCCTGCCCAACATATACCTACACCGGAGCCCATAATGCCTAAGCGTTCAGGAACTAAGCCATCAAAGAGATTATGATAACCCTCTCCATTATCCCCTAAAATATACTCCATTGGAACCTTTACATCGTTTAAAAAGGTATGAGCGATATGAACTCGAGGAACTGAATTAATTTTCAATCTTTTTGTCTCTATTCCACCGAAATCCCTAGAAAGCATTCCTTGAACCATCGTTTGTCTGGGGTGCTCGGTATCGTAAACACCATAACATGCAAAATACTTTGCTTTAGGACCATTTGTTGTAAAGACCTTTTCACCTGAAAAAACAATACCATCATCCACCTTTGTACAAACTGTTGTCATATTCACAGCATCTGACCCGCGTTCGGGCTCAGTTATTCCAATACAACCTGCTTCTTTTCCACTCATCAATTCATCTTGAACTTTAAGGATCTCGCTGGTTTCTCCATGTTGAAATGTTGGATTCCCACATAAAATACCACTTGCTAATCGCCCTAATTCTAACTGAGGATCGCATATAGACATGATTGTAGCTAGTAAAATTTCTTTTTTCATACCATATGGCTCAAAATCGCGCCATTTATTTATCCTTTGCATGTATCCGTGCTTACCCAGCTCTGGGAATAACACATATACATCTTTACTTTTATCGATTTTAGGGTGAAGCTCTATACAAAAAGATTCTAGCTCTTGGCAATATTCTACCTCTTCATCATTTAACATTGGAAATATATTATCGTTAAAAATTTTGTAAACATTATCCAAAGTCATTTTTTCGAGGATTTTATCGTTTATTATTTTCTCTTGCATGGTTCTCGTTAACTCTAATTGTATTTTATATAATTTGAAAGAATTTATATTACTATTATTAAATTTTTTATTCAAATTAAGTGTTAATAAGAAATTCGAAAAAAATCACCGATGTTCCTAAGGAAGTAATTTTAACCGTATTAGACCAACTTTTTGAATTAAAATTGATATTTAATTTAAATCATTTAACATTGGTAATGTCATATATTATTTGTTTAAAGATGTAGAACTAAACGCTGTCGAAAAAAAGTTTATTGAATTCGCAACAAATAAAAAATTATTGAAAAAAATTAACTTCTTGAAAGGTTTAAAGTGGGACGAAGGAAAAGTATTAAATACAATGAAGAGCCTTCAAGAAAAAGGAATTTTAAGGATAGAATCTAATAATATTATTTAACATGGAATAGTTCAGAAAATGTAAAGATTAACTGGAGCTATTCCCTTAAGTTAATAAAAAAAATTATGAATAATTTGTTTTCACATAATCTTGTACAGCCTTTATTTCTTTTAGATGAGTATCACGATTTCCAAAAATATAAAACCTTACTTCCGGACCGGTCCCACTAGGTCTAAAATAGAGTGTTGAGTCATTACTTTTTAACTGATATATATCCACATTATTATTGTTGTCAGATAACGCACTAATTTTATATTCTTTCTTTTTGATTTCAATTGTTTTACCATCATTCTTTTCAAAGTTTTTCATAATCTTTACCTTTTCTTTATCACTCGCTGCAATAGTCCTATTTATTGCTTTAATTGACCAATCGATTGACTCTGAAATTGCATGACCTCGTGCAATTAACTCTGTTACCAGCACAAGAGCGGGTACAGGATATTTATCTGCGATGATTGGAAACTTAGTTTCAAATCGAATATCTCCGGTTAAACTATCTTTTACAACATTTATTAGATTTAAAGTATGCCCTCCTGATTCTTCCCACATTACAATTAAGAATTCTTCTTCTAATAAGTTGTTCTTTTCAATTAATTCAAATAATAACTGTTTTAGAGGTGTTGCTTTATCAATTTTTCTCAAGTTTTTATTTTCATCTTCAAGGTAAAGTATTGCTGAATTTACTTTAGATTGGTCTACTTCAATCCCTAATAAAAAATATAAAACCACACCCAAATGCTTATATCCTACGCCAGTTAAAATATTTAAAAAGCTGGTATCATCTCCTCTCAGATCACTTGGAATTGTTCTCACATTGATGATTTTCTTATGATATATGTCGGCTAATATATTATGCATGGCTGAATATATCTCATTCGGAATATAATAATAATATTCACCATTTTGTTTCACATATAATGCAATTCTATCTCTATCAGCATCTAATAGTAGAGCTATATCTGAATCTTTCGAATCCATAACTTGTTGTAACTTATCTTCTCGAAGTTCCTTAATAGGATTAGGAGGATTTATTTCTTCATCAATTAAAATTACATTTGCTCCAAGTTGATTAAATAAATTAACAATTCCTCGAGCTTTCCCTAAATAAGGCCAGATAATAATTTTTTTATCTTTTAGGCTTTTAATTTCTAAAACTCTCGATAAAAGAGAGATCACATAATCGTTGTTTTTTTGTTCAGCATCAATTAGAATGGGTTTATAATTAGGATTAAGTTTAATCTCTTCAAGATTTAGTGCTATATTTGAGATTTCTTTAAATAAATCACCCGACATAGGTATAGGATAATCAATATAAAATTTAATTCCGTTCCACGATAGATCGTTATGAGACGCTGTTAGTACGATAATTAAGTTTATATCTTCGAATAACGCGACAGAAGCGGCACCATAAGGGGCAGATATTTTAGATTCCCCCGGATGATCTATTTGATAATATATTTCATAGCCCTCATAAGCAAAAATTTGAGAGCAATACCGAAGTAGAATCTGTTTGCTTGGTCGATTATCGGTAACAATCAAAATTTTAAGATTCTTCCCTTCTTTCATTTCTTTGTATTTTTGACTAATCGCTTTAAAGGCTCTGAGAAATAAAAAAAGCTTTCTGTTGGGTAATAAATATTTTTTCTTTCCTTCTTTTTCAATAATTTCAAGAATCTGAATTCTTAACCCAGAAGTTGGAGCTACTATTGGATCAACTAAAAATCTTTCTTCTTCGGTTAATTCTGGTAATTTTAGAGTCTTAAAATCTCCATCTTCGATAAAGGGAACATCTTCTAATTCAAAATTTATCAAATTAATCACTATAATTGCTTGTCAGATAATAACCAATAATTGTAAAATTCTTAAATTTTTTTGTTTTTACCCAGATTTTTGGTTTAAGTTGGGATTTATTTAAGAATTTTATTTATGGCTTCTCTTAAAATCGCATGAATCTTTTCTCGATACACAGAATTAATTGCAATCATTCCATGGACTTTAATAGGAGGGTTTCTTTCCGCCTCGGATAAAATTCTTTCACAGAATTGGGGTGTCAGTCTATGCAATTTATCCTGTTTATTCGCGATTCCAATGACTAATACATCCTTATAATAAACATCTAAAATATCCCGAATAATATCTTTACTATAATTTACATTCTCAAAACTAGAATCAAGCACTAAAAGAGCTATATCAGTACTATCAAGTAGGCTTTTCCATAAAGTCCTATAATTACTTTGACCAGCAAAGTCCCACAGCACAATGGAACGGTGAATATCAAGTTCTTCACCGTTAAATGAGGTGATATCAACATTTATAGTAGGAACATATTCTAAATCTATATCCTTACCACAAATGAGATGTAATAGAGTGGTCTTACCCACGCCTCCAGTTCCGATAATAGATACTTTTATAGAGCCAAGAATCGTATCATCAATCTCTCTTTCAAAACTTGTAAAAATAGCGCGATTTCCCGACCAATCACCACTCGTTAAAAGTTCTCCATACCTTTCAATAAACTTTGCTCTTATCGTCGTAATTTTCGAGTTAACTACGGCGTCATCATCCACAAGATCCGTGCATACAACAATTATAATCTCGTCGATAATCGTATAGTAGTACTTAAACTCGTCTGTAGCCGTGGATTTTATATCGCTTTGACTTATTTCTTTCATAAACCCCGAAAAAGCGCTTAAGAACCCTGCTAATAAGTCTCTATCCACATCAGAACTACCATAATTCCTAAATAGCAAGGATTTTCCAGTTCGGGTCAATATATTAATGTATTGAATCATAAAACCACAGAAGTTTATGTTGTAAAGAGCTTTTGCGCCCCTATTATATGTATCTTGATAAAGACTCATAATTGAAGCTGTAAAACTTGATAATCGAAAAAACTTGAATTTATATTTTTAATGTACTATATTTATTATAAAAAATTGATCTTTTTATAACATTCTCATCAAAAACATTGAAATAATCTTATTCTTTAAATTTATTAGAATTTAAGAGATGATAGCTCATGGAAGAAACTAACGACCTTACATTAAACGATTTGTCTAAGTCTTTTAAAGAGTTCGACGAGAAAATTGGCGCCTTCTCGTCAATACTTGAAAAGTTTGGTTTAGATATTATAACAAAAATGGGACAGACAAATTTAAAAATTACGCAACTAACTGATAAAATTTACGAACTAAATAAGGCTACTATTGACATTAAAAGTCTAATACCTCAATTAAATAATGTAATTGAAAATCAGAAAACTTTAGAAAATGATTTAGACTTAATTAAATCCCTGATTACACATATAACCGTGAGTTCTTCTAAAAAAGAAAATGTAGAAGAAGTTATAGAAAGAAACGTATCTGCAACAGACAAGAAAGAATCGATAATAACCCAATTTAACGATTTAAAAGCGGATTTAGAAGGAACCGACGATCCTAAAGCCGTTAAATCAATTTTGGAGAATATTAAAGAAGAAATTTTCGAATTCACAGGCGGACATAGAATTCTCTATGAGATCTCACAAGTCTTAAATCGTTTAAACTCAGCAAAATCGTTATTAGATTTATTTGATGCAGAAAATCCATCATCTGAGAGTCTTGAAAAATATCTAATGGAAAAAATAGAATTTTGGATTAATAAATTAATGATTAAAAATTAAAAAAAAGCTAGAAAAAGAAATCTTTTATTATCTTATCCGGAGGAGAAAAAAAATACAACCACCACTTAACACAACATCTCCAACATTTAGAGTAAAGTTAAAATCAAATTCTCCATCTGATCTAATCTGATTTTCGATTATTTTTTTTAAAATTTCGGTATGAAAACAAGAATCTTTAAATGGTCCATCAAGTATGTGTGTATCATATCGATTATCGCCATATATAATAAATCTTACCGTTTTAGTTTGAGAGGGATATGCCATAGTTCTAAAATTATAAATTTTATTAATACCATTTACTCTGTAAAAATATTTTGTATTGGGTGATAAATTATTTAAAATGATTGGATGATTTTTTTCGTTTTTACCCGTCCCAGCTGTAATATTTGTTCCTAAAGAAACATTTATTAATCCATATTCTACATATGATTCAATTGGTTGATTAGTTTCCCAAGAAATACAAATAGATGTGGAAGTATTACCAACCCAAGTTAAATATGGCGCTTTTTCTCGATCATTTTCCAATTCAACAAGGAAAGGTAATGAAGTTAAATACCAAGAGGAAAAAATAATATTAAGAATAATTAAGATAACGCATAAACCTCCCGAAAAGCTCTTTCCAGCGTAATCAAGGGCTTTAATTATATTTTTCTTATTTTTCTCATTTTACTCAATTATTTTTTAATGGTTTTGGATTAAATTTTTAATGAAATTAATAAACAAATTACACAACTATCAAATTTTTTATCAACCGATTTTAGATTAAAGCTTACTTTTTTTATATCATAAGCTTATATAGTCAAAAAGCAAATTGTTAAAAATTATAAACAAGAACATCATATTTATTATAATAATTTATATTTAAAATCACAAACGATCAGAAATCAAATGAGTAATAACGAGAGGAAAGAAGGAAGTTTAGTTTTTCAAGGGCGAACTGAATCCATTTTTAAAGTAATTGTTATTGGCGATCCCGCAGTAGGAAAAACAAGCCTTCTTACGAAGTTTGCCACCAATAAGTTTGAGGAAAAATATCTTCCAACTGTCGGCGTTTCTATTGTCAAAGAACCCATTGAATTGAAAGAAAATAACGCCACAATTAACTTGATGTTCTGGGATGTAGCGGGACAACCACAGTTCTATATGTTGCATCGTCCATACTTTAATGGGGCGGATGGTATGCTTCTAGTATTTGACATAACGCGGTCTAGTACTTTTTCTAACATCAATAATTGGTACAATTCTGCCGTAAAATATGGGCTTAGTGGCATCCCACGACTCTTAATAGGAAATAAAATAGATTTGAAAGATGAACGTAAAATTATATTGCCCATGGCAGAGCACTTAAGCGAAAAGCTTAACGCACCTTATTTCGAAACTTCAGCTCTTACGGGGGATACCGTAAAAGAAGTATTCCACAAAATAGCAGAATTAGTTTTCAAGTACAAAGAAAATTATAAATAAAATTATTTTATTATCGATACTCATTTTCACTTTTTCATAGAGTAAATCAAATTCCTTTGGAGCATTTCAAACCTAAACTTAAATAGTTTTTGAGTAAATTATTAAAAATTATAAAGATGTACTTCATATTTATTATAACTATTCAAAATTAAAATCACAAGGGATCAGATTTCAAATGAGTAATAACAAGAGAGAAGAAGGGGGTTTATTTTTTCAAGGGCGAACAGAATCCATTTTTAAAGTAATTGTGGTAGGGGACCCCGCAGTAGGAAAAACAAGCCTTCTTACGAAGTTTGCCACCAATAAGTTTGAGGAGATTTATTTACCCACAGTTGGTGTTAACATAGTAAAGGAGCCAATTGAATTGAAGGAAAACAACGCTACAATAAACTTAATGTTTTGGGAAGTCGCGGGACAACCGCAGTTCTATATGCTACATCGACCCTACTTTAATGGGGCAGATGGTATGCTTCTTGTATATGACATGACGCGATCTAGCACGTTTTCCAATGTTACTAATTGGTACTCTTCAGCTGAAAAATTTGGGCTCAGTAACATCCCTCGAATCTTAATAGGAAATAAAGTAGATTTAAAAGACGAGCGTAAAATTATATTACCCATGGCAGAGCATTTAAGCGAAAAGCTTAACGCACCTTATTTCGAAACTTCAGCTCTTACGGGAGATACTGTGAAAGAGGTATTCCACAAAATCGCGGAACTTGTTTACAAGTTCAGGGAGAATTAAAAACGAATTAATTTTTTTATCTCAACTCATTTTCAAATATATTTTGGTAAAAGAATTCTTAGTTTAACAAAAAAGTCTTTTTGACTTCAAATTTCGATAGTTTCTGTTTCTCTCTTGCGATAAAANAAATTGAATTTATCGTGAATTTTAATTNACTCCAATTCCTTTGAAGGGTTTCTACAACCTCTATTAAACTTTTTTTCCCTTCAATTTGTCCTACGCTTAAATGTGGAGTAAAACCGTTTTTATATAAATTTATATTATTGCAGTCTAGAACAATTGCCAAAAGCCTATACTGGAGGTCAATTATCAAGGATTCATGCTCGGGAGCCAACCAAAGGGTATAATTCTGTTTTCCACGATTGAAATATTTAAACTTACTAAATGTAATCTGAAACGATTTTATTTTTTTACATATCGTTGAGAACAGACTTTCTAAAGGATTATATTCGGATTTAGGTCGAAAGGGATATAGTAAAGTGATGTGAGGCATCTATCTACGGGTTTGTCTATCGTAAATCCTTCGAATTTCTTGAATTGTCCCCCATTTTTCTTTTGGAGGGATGATGACTACTGATGATGAATTTACTCTAGTCATAAATCAATGTTAATATAAACAATAATATAAACATGGGGATATAAAAGGTTTTTATTTGATCATTTTTTTTAAGTTAATTAACTATGAATATTAAACAAAGGCATTTTATTCAAAAATCGCAGATAAAGGAACTACAGGAAGACATTTTAAAACATTACGACGATAAATTCCTGAACCAAATTTTTCCTAAAAAAGCTCGAGTTGAGATTATCCAAACTGATGCTGGAGACACCTTATACGCCATAAATAACGTGTTAAAACTCTGGAAATCTAAAGAGGGATATATTCCTGTTTTAACTCTACTTCTTAACAAACAGGTCGATTTGAAAAAGATTGTTGTTGACAAAGGAGCCATCAAATATATTGCAAATTCTGCAGATGTAATGATTCGCGGAGTTACCAAAATTGATCCATCGATAAAAAAGGGCGATGTTGTGGTAATTGTTGACGAAAATCACGATAGAGCTTTAGCTATAGGAAAAGCTATGCTTGATTCTAAACAAATGGAAGATAAAAACTCTGGTAAAGTTGTCAAAAACCTACACACAATACAAGATAATGTTTGGAAATTTGAAAAGAAATTTAAATAAATTCTTTTTTTAAAACAGTTATTAATTCTTCTTTTTCATCAAATGGCGCGTTGATAAAATAATTACACTCAAGTTCACAGGGAGTCATATTATAATGAGTGTAGAGTAGCATAATCATTCTGAGTGCGTTTTCCATGAATCCGTTGTCTTCTTGTTCGTCTGTGATCTTCATTAAATCGATTATAGTGAACATTTTCCACATGATTTTTTGGTTTTCGTCGTTCTTAGCTAGTAGAAAATTGTTGAAAATATTCATATAGAAATCACATTCACATACGACCATTATTAAGAAATACCTCGCTTAACCTAATCTCCTTTTTCAACTCTTAAGTATCAATAAATCAATCGAATTTTTAAATGATTTTTTTATAGAAGAATATTGTTGCTATATTACAAACTTGCAATGGAAATTTTTCTTATATAACCCAAGGTTTTTTTTTTTAGTAAATAGTGCTTCCCTGTTTACTTTGTTATTTAAATACTAATTTGGTGATTTTTTAATTATAGTGTATTTGAATAATATGAGTAAAACTAGTAATCATGAATTAAAATTCTCGTAATATGCAGATATAATACGCGTAATACATCAATCTATAATCGCATATAACTTATATTATTTAGATACTACTTAAAGGGTCATTAATAGCTATATCACGATGACTCGTGAGAAAAATTTCAAAATTAAGGTCGTGTGTGTGAAAAAATGAGTATGTACAGAAGTTATCTTCTTAAGAATCAATTCTGGGCTAAGAAAGGCAATGAAAAGGATGACAACATAAAATCTGAAAAGGTTTTTATAAAACATGACTCCGAAATAGGAGGAATTTACGCAATTATTGACAATAACGAAAAAAAGGGCGTAAAAATCATAACAAATGGAGAAGAGCATTGGTTTAATAACTTTGACAAGTTAGATATTTTCCTTAGCCGATTAAAACAAAATGAAGATGATTTCATGAAGATTCTAAGAAGAAAAAACATTTCTAAAAGGTTAAGAACGCTGGAAATTTAATTTGGTTCTAACAAATTATCATCTATTCTTTTTTCAGTGGAATGAGACGAGTTTCTAAGCCAATTTATTGTTAGATTATATTTATAAGATGTTCTTAGACTTAATCTTTGTAAATAGGTTGTAATCCTGATTGAAAGTGGCGCAATCTTAAGTTAGCACCACGAGAAACTCTTATTTTCGGAATTCCTTCTCGATTGCGGTAAAGTTCGGTTACAGCTGCGACTGCGTAATTAATATGAGAGTGTCCATATGTGTTTCTAGGTACTGCAAATCGAACTAAATTTAAGATACTTTTTCGTTGTTCTGGCGTTTTCTTATCCCACTCAAACGCAAAAGGACCCAATTCACAGGCTCTAATTCCGTAGTATCTTAAGAGTTCTATACAGAACCCAACGCCACCAAAATCATCCACCTTCATTTCTGTCCCCTTAAAGAATTTATCCATGTTAATATAGACAGCGTGACCACCCGCAGGAAGTACAACTGGTAATCCATTTTCAGTTAATTTTCGCGCAAATTCTTGAACTTGTCGTATTCTTTCAGTAAGGTAAGGTAATTTCACGATTTCATATAATCCTGCCGCGATTGTCATGATGTCGCGCCCGCTTAAGCCGCCGTATGAGTCGTTCCCAAATGTAAGGATTTGTTTTTCTTTTAATTTAGTCCCAATGTTCCCGTTAGTCGAGAATTTTTTATAAAATACTCCTTGATCTCTAAAAAATAAACCTCCTCCTATGTTAGCGAGTCCATCTTTTTTAAAACTTATAGTAAAACCATCCGCATAAGAAAACATCTCTTGAATAATTTTTGAAATGCTAATGTTATTATACCCTTCTTCAAATTCTTTAATGAAAAAAGCGTTTTCTGCGAACCTACAAGCATCTAGAAAAAGCGGAATTCCATGGCGATTTGCGATTTCGTTAATCTTTTTAATGTTATTCATTGAAACGGGTTGACCTGCGGCAGTATTATTAGTAATAGTTAAATATATTAATGGGATACTATCAACTCCCATTTTTTGGATAAAAGATTCCAATCTTTCACTATCCATATTTCCCTTGAAAGGGTTTTTAATATTCATTTGATCAAGAGGAAAATCGTCCAATAAGTTTGTTGAGAATAGATTAATTGGATGGAGTCCATTTGCGGCAATATTTGCTTCTGTTGTATCGAAGTGTCCGTTGTTGAGGATGAAGAATTCTTTATTTGGGCTCTTTTCCTTGAGAATTGGAGCTAAAGTGGAAAATAACAAATGTTCCGCACAACGACCTTGGGGTACTAAAAACGCGTTAGGGCGAGTCAGCTGGTGAATTCCTCCATTAACAAATCCTCCTTCGAACGATGTAAGATATAACTCGTCCATTAATTTTTTTACATTGGTTTCTCCAGAAAGAATTAAGTTTATAGCGTTTTTTGGTACATTTCCCCTTTCAAAAGTATCTCTAATAGCATCAAGAAGTACATAATATCCTTTGTTACGCCCATAAGATTCATCTCCGTGTAAAAGAGCAGCCCACTGTAAGTCCGTCATAGAGGAACTTCCACTATCAGAAAGAAAATCTAAAACAAGCATATCTGCTGGAAAAGAAAACATACTGTATTCTGTCTTTTTCAAAGCAACTTCTCTCTGCTCTTTAGAAACTTCTTTGATATTCCTTACAATTAAAGCGCGTTTAGACGGAACTGGAACGTTTAAATCATTCATAGATTTCATAATACTACCATCAGAATTATGTTTTAAAGATATAATTTTTAGCTAAAAATAGAAATCGTACATCATTACTTGTAAATAATTAATAGAAGGTATAAAAATTTTATATATTAAAAGTTAATTCAAAAGAAAACTTAGAGATACTAGCGTGATAATAAACTTTTGATTCTTGAAGGAAGAAGAATAATTTTTTTCTTATATTAACTTCTTCTTTTGTTAAAAGTATGAAAACTATTGATTATTTAAGGTCTTTTTCATGAATTTACTCCAGTCCCATTTTTTTGCTGCTAATTCGAGAATTTCATCTGGAACTACATCAATATTTTTATAACCTTTTTCAAAGGCTAGTTGATTAGCGAATGTTAAGAATAAAATCTGTACAGCTCGACCTGTGTTTATACTCTGGAGCATAGCTCTTGCCATTACGCCTCCTTCTTTTAAAAATCCGCTTCTAATATAAGCTTTATTTATCAAGTCGATATTATAATCTATCGATCTTAATTGTGCTTCCCAATGATCTTTTTTCCATTCCATAACCGCGTAATGAGCCCCGATTTTTCCGTTTAAAGGATTTCCAACCGATCCTGGATTTAAAACAAGGTATCCATTAATTTTTTGATTCAAGGGAACATGATTATGAGCAAAAATCAGAATAGATTGATTTAATGATTTAAGATGTGAATCAAACATGTCTTTATCATTATAAGGGTATAAGATTCCTAATGTGTCTATAGGAGACATTTTCTGAAATAATCTATGGATCATATATATCTCNTCTGTATCAGGAATAGTGACAATTTTTTCTTCAGGGAGTGATTTAATAAACTCTAATGAATCATTATCGAGACGTTNATAAGCCCATCNTGTAGGACTCCATTGCTTACTTGTATACCATCCAGAATTAGTTGGATTTGAATAAATATTAATAAGATAATCCTCAAAATTCCCTCGTATGAAATAGGTATTAAGAGCGCGCAATCGTTTAATAACTTCTAAAGGATAAGGTCCCCCAGATATATCACCTGCAACCAATATTTGAGTAATGTTTTCATCTTCTAATTCTGTCAAAACCGCATTAAGTGCCGGGAGATTACCATGAATATCAGCAAGAACAGCAATTTTCATTTTATTTTTAGTTGATTTTCTGTTTTGAATTACTTTAATTATTTAAAAATAAGTGGTTTCTCTTTCATTTCAATTATTTTAAATTCTCAGGTTTTTAATGAAGTAAGCAATATTAAATTAAAAAATTAATCTACGAATAACTTCATTTGTCTTAAAAAAAGGATAGAAAAATTAGAATAATTTTGTCTTATACCTAAAGTTAATAATTGTCCAAAAACAGCTATTTATTTCTTTTGTTAGTTATTTATGTTTTTTTACCATACTTTTACTAATTATTGCAAACAATTCCTCAACATTTTCACCGCTTTTTGATGAACATTCAATGTAATCAATAAAATTATTATCATTGGCAAATTTAATGGCTTCTTCTTTGGGAACTGTTCTCATTCCCTCAAGATCGAGCTTGCTTCCAACTAGAAGTATGGGTAATTTTTGATCGTGTATTTCGTTAGCTTCTTTAAAAACAGTTAACCAATCGGTTAGATTTTTAAATGTAACATATCGAGTTATATCGTACATAAAAATAGTTCCATTAGCGCCCATAACCGCGCCAGGTAAGAGAAACCTAAATTTCTTTTCTCCAGCAAAATCCCAAATTTGGAGGACAATACTTTTACCATCCAGCTCAAGCTTTTTTAGAAAAAAGTCCATTCCAATCGTAAGATGATAGGTTTCTTTAAAAAGCCCATTAAGAAAGCGGTGAGTCAAGGTAGTTTTTCCTACGCCCCCGTCTCCGAAGATTGGAACCTTAAATTTTAGCGGATAGGTTTCAGAGCCTAGTTCCTTCATTTTATCTAATTTAAATTGGATTATTTTTTAATATTAAACAAATGACCAACAACAATAAATATATCATTAAGCTTATTTGAATGTTTTTTAAAACAAATATTTATTAATAATTAGCCTAAAATAAAACACACGTTTTTTCTCAGAAAATATCTTATAATAAAAATAGTTTCAGCATTTATTTAGTTTTTATTTCTTGATTTCAAAATATTTGCTCGTTCACTTAGGATAGCCCTAATTCTTTCTTTATCTTGTGTATACCAATTACGAGACAATGTCCACAAAATTATACCCGGAATTACAAAAATAGTTATTATCACAGCACTGATCTTATAATCCTGTCCGAAAATGGAAATAAAAATACCTGCGATTAAAGGCCCCATACCATAACCGATATTCTCTAGGAATTGATTCCATGAAACAATTTGGCCTTGAGCTTCTGGAAGATTTATTTCTTGTAGGAGTGGTGATTGATTAATCATGTATAAAGAAGCTATAG
>JGI24724J26744_10000649_pt1 | contig 24764 bp, 20 predicted proteins | sample Cruoilmetagenom7_FD_26744 | JGI IMG/M metagenome (IMG submission 26744) | reverse complement strand
TGGTCTTCTCCTTTTGCTAGGTAAGATAGACGTCGCCCGTAGTCTGCCTACAATCTCTACCAATGTGCTCAGGGTGTAATCTATTTGCTCTGGGGTATTCTCTCTCCCCAAAGAGAACCTTACCGCCCCTTTGGCTACTTCAGCGGGGACCCCTAAGCTTGAAAGAACATGAGAAGGTGTAGATTGTGCTGAGGTGCAGGCAGGACCAGCAGAGGCAATAATGCCCTTCATATCCAGATTCAAAACCACCGATCCTCCTTCAATAGATTCGAAGCTTACATTCAAAATATGGGGCAAACTCCGAGTGGGATGTCCATTTAGATAAACCTGGTTTATCCTCCCCATAATGCCAGCCTCAAGTCTATCCCGCAGGCTAGCCAAATAGGCCATTTGGGAGGCTAAATCTCGGCAAGCAAGNTGGCACGCCTGACCCAATCCTACAATGCCAGGGACATTCTCCGTGCCCGGCCGAAGGTTTCTCTCCTGGTGCCCTCCATAGATAAGGGGAACTATCTTGGTCCCCTTTTTGATGTATAAAGCCCCAATCCCTTTGGGACCATATATCTTATGGCCGGCTAGCGAAAGCAAATCCACTCCTAGCTCACCCACATCTAGCCCAATTTTTCCCACTGCTTGCACCGCATCGGTATGCATATAGATTCCCTTCTCCCGGGCTATCGCGGCGATTTCGGAGATGGGCTCGATGGTGCCCACTTCGTTATTAGCTTTCATGATACTGATGAGGATGGTATCATCGGTGATTGCCTTGGCCACCTCATCAGGATCTACCACCCCATATTTATCTACTGAGAGGAAGGTAACATCGAAACCCACCTCGAGCAAGTGAATACAAGTTTCCAAGACTGAATGATGCTCGATCTCCGAGGTGATAATGTGCTTGCCCTTGCTTTCCAATGATTTGGCTATCCCGAAAAGGGCGAAGTTATTGGCCTCAGTACCCCCACTGGTGAAGAATATCTCCGCTGGGTCGGCACCAATCAAAGCTGCTACCTTCTCTCTAGCCTCATCCACCGCCCTTCTTGCTTCCTGCCCCAGGGAATAGATGCTGGAGGGATTACCGAATTTATCCTCAAGATAGGGCAACATAACCTCTAGCACTTGGGGATGAATAGGCGTAGTAGCGGCGTAGTCTAGATATATTTGGTTCATGATCGACCCTACTTCCGGTCGAGCCCTTCCAATTCAGCCGGAGCATCTGAGCACGATGGTGAAGCCAATCCCTCCAACCTCTTTATGCGCTCTTCCAATCTAGCTTGTTCCTCCAGGAGGTGCTTAATTGCTTCGTTAACCGGATCGGGCAATTTACCGTGTTCCAAATCTATTATCAGTTTTCGCTTATCTTCTACTACTCGTCCGGGAACTCCCACTACAGTGACCCCTGTGGCAACAGACTTTATCACCACTGAATTAGCCCCAATCATTGCCCCATTCCCAACGGTGATCGGGCCGAGCAATATTGCGGCGCTGCCAATAACCACATTGTTCCCAATGGTGGGATGACGTTTCCCCTTGCTGAGGCTGGTGCCTCCGAGGACAACTCCTTGATATATCAGCACATCATTCCCGATCTCTGCTGTTTCCCCGATAACCACCCCCCCTCCGTGGTCGATGAAGAAACGCCTGCCAATCTTTGCTGCGGGATGGATTTCAACCCCGGTTAATAAGCGGCTGAATTGGGAAAGCAAACGGCTGAGAAAATGGAGCTTATGCTGCCACAAGAAGTGGGAGGCGCGGTGAAGCCACACCGCGTGAAGGCCGGCATAGCAAAAGATCACCTCAGGCACGCTTCTCGCCGCCGGGTCTTTAGCAAAAGCAGTCCTAATATCTTCCCTTATGGTATTAAACATGGATAACCCCTCATCCCCCAAAATTAGCGAGATAAATCAGGGGGTATCTCGCTAAGCTAAAAACGCACTTCCATAGCTCGGGGAGGGCAAGCTAGTACGCAGAGTTCGCAGGCAATGCATTTATCGTCATAGAAGTCCACTCGCCGCGTCAGTGGGTCGAGAGCCAAGGCTTTGGTAGGGCAGATAACGACACAGGCACCGCAGTGAGTGCATCTTGCTTCGTTGCGGATGACATCCTGACTCAGTGGCTGAGTTTCCACCCCTACTTCAGCCAAATATCTCATGCCCTTCTCATAGTCCTTTCTCTCCCCGCTTAGCTCCAAAACTAACAAGCCTTCCTCTTTGGGGGTAACCGAGGCCTTCAGGATATTAAACTCAAGATTATAATCCTTTATCAGCCGGCATACTATCGGCTGATCCACCAAAGAACGTGGAAAGCGTAAAACAATTCTATGTGAGATAACCACTTTCCCTCCTCAATTGGACAAGCGATCACCTGGCTTTCTCTACAGGGCGTTCCTTGAGATGTTTAAAGGTTATTCCCGATTCCACCCCAGGCAATGCTGCCACCGGCTCAGTTAGCAGAAATTCCCCCTTTTGAATCCACTCCTTTAAGATATGTGCTATCTCTTTGGCTTTTGAATAGCTAGATAGGGAGGCAGTAGGCACTCTCTTCCCCAAAACTTCTATCTCCCCACTTTTGAGCTCCGAATAGCTTAGTTCTGCCAAGATATCCGATTTCCCCTGGGGGTAAGCCTCAGCATAATCTATAACCGGGGCAATAATCTCTTCATCCTTTACCGCTGTATAGCGCAGGATTTGCTCGGAGAGTATTGGGATAGGAACCCCTATCCCCACAGTCATAGTGCACCCATAGCCCAGCATGCTTGTCCCCACAAGGTATTGGGGCTTCATCTGCTTCAGATCGCCGATCACCGCTAAGGTTCCCGCAGGTCCCCGGGGAACACCATTATCTCCACGCAATACATCAGGGTTATGCTGAGTGCCATGCCAAGCCACAAACCCAATCCCACCCCCTAAGAATATTTTTGTGCCTATGCCAATTGTCTTATAGTAAGGGTCGTTAAGTAGGGGGGAGAGTTGCCCCGAAGTGGAGTAGTTGGCATTTCCCAAGTTTGGCTTTAACACTCCCATATAAGTATAAAGGGCCCGATCGGAGAGATTCACCCCCACATCGTAATTTTGGTAAGCATTTCTGATATTAAATAACACCGCCTCATTGATATCAGCTAGGTTAATCCAGGTTTCCAGCTCCCGTCTTGGGTAGCAATCCGTTCCGTAGGCTTGTACTCTCAGCTTAATATCCTTACCAGCTACTAACTCCTCTATTACATGTCCCCCACCATAGTTGAAGTGCCCCGGGGGTATTCTGTTTCGAGGATCGTCATCGGGGAGAGCGGTGACACCAATATAGACATCTACGGCAGCGATCCCGGTGTAGACAGGGACATCATTGAGATAAGCCTTACCTCCGCCGATTTTTATTCGTGGCTTGGAGTGGCCTAAATTAAGATAAGCGCCGGAGGAGCACATCGGGCCGAAGGTGCCGGTAGTCACCACATCTATATGGCGAGCTGCCTTGTCTACTCCTTCCCTTTCAGCGATTTCGATCACTTCTTCGGCGGTTACCACTACCGCCTGGCCACGACGAATCTTTTCATTGATTTCAGCAATTGTTTTTGTCACCTTTCCCCCTATTTTTAGAAACCTCTATCACCTAGGTTCATTAGCCCATTTTACCATAATAAGTAGGGGTTCCAAAATGTTTTGTGGTGTAGTTGCCTGATTATCTTTCTTTGTGATATACTAAAGAAGCTACAAAAATCCTAGCTCTAAACCACCCCAAGGGAATATTGAGCGTTTTCTTGGGGCGTATTAAGTTTCAGCAGATCTCATAGAGGCCCCCAAATATACTCAAAAAAGGCCTTCAATTTCAGTGGGTGGAAAAAAAGGGGGGGTTTTGGGGGCCGATAAAATCAAATACTTTCCGGGGGCTAAGGGGGTATGGCCTTCCTTCTCAGGGGCAGGTGAGGTTTTTACAGTCGTTAAAATTTGTCCCTGTAGCTCAGTTGGATAGAGCAGCTGCCTTCTAAGCAGCGGGCCGTGAGTTCGAGTCTCACCAGGGACGCAGAGTAAATCCCAAGAAGCCTGGCGACTATGTTCTGCCCGCCGAAATTGAAGGCTTTTCTGGGTATTTTTGGGGGGTTTGGTTAAATTTAATCTGAATCACCGGGGTGGCTTAGACTATTAGAAATCCTTCTTAATCTCACCAAGGTTGCCCGCTACAATGTCACTAAACTAGGCAGATATTCAATTGGTTAAGGAGCAAGGAAAATGGCAGTTACTTACGAGGAAAATCGGCAGCGGTTGAAAGAGCAGCAGCAGCGCTTAATTAAGGAACTGGGGCAGCTAGTGGCTGGTGCTCCCCCTATGGGGGAATTGAGAGAAGGCAGCCCCTTTGGTAAAAAAGAAGAAGGGGCAAGCGAAACCTTTGAGTTTGAGAAGCGACTGGCTCTGGAGAAGCGATTAAAAGAGCTTCTCGGTAACATAACCCATGCCTTAGATAAGTTTGAGCAGGAAACTTATGGCTTATGTGACGTTTGCGGGCAGCCTATAGAGGCAGCTCGGCTAGAGGTATTACCTCAGGCAAGCATGTGTCTAAAATGTAAGTCACTGCGGGCGAAAAATGCCAAGGGTAGGTTCTATTCGAGATAAGCAGCAAGGGGAGCTCTTTTTAGCCATTGCTATACTAATAGTCGTAGATCAGCTCAGCAAGCTGTGGGTGAGAAATGGCTTGTCTGTGGGACAATCACTCCCCGAAGAGGGAACTTTGCGGCTAACCCATGTTATTAATTCTGGTGGTGTTTTTGGATTGCCTGCCCCCCAGCCATGGCCAGTGGTTTTTTCTGTCCTGATAATAATTGGGCTACTTCTTCTTTATTACCGATACCCTGCGTTTGATAAGCCACTACCCAAGATAGCTTTGGGCTTGCTTGTTGGTGGTGCAGTAGGCAACTTGGTAGATCGCCTCCGCTTTGGCTATGTTACCGACTTCATTGATCTTAATCTCTGGGGGGATTTTCATTGGCCAGCTTTCAACCTAGCCGATTGTGCTATAGTCTTGGGAGTTTTCCTCTTCGCTATTTCCTTACTGGGTCGCAGAGAATATGTTAACCCTAACTGATCATAACGCTGATGGTGACCACCAAACCTTAACAGTAACAAATGAAGGTGGGCTTCGGCTCGATAGATACCTCTGCCATGAATATAAGGAAATCTCCCGCTCCCAGATTAAAAAGTTGCTTGATGCCGGCTATATCACGGTAAACAATGCTGCTGCCAAAGCAAACTATAGAGTTAAAAGCGGAGATAGAATCAGAATTAACTTGCCCCCTTCTCCTAGCCTTACTCCAGAAGACATCCCCCTATCCATCATTTATGAGGATAGCGAGCTATTAGTCATCGAAAAGAGTGCCGGACTTGTGGTTCATCCTGCCCCCGGCCATTCCCACCACACCTTAGTTAATGCGCTACTGGCCCGCTGCCCTGATTTATCCTCCGATGGATCTGTCCGGCCTGGTATAGTGCATCGCCTGGATAAAGATACCTCAGGGCTAATGGTTGTTGCTAAGAACAGCACAATACAAAGGGCTCTCGCTGAGCAGATAAAGAGTCACTCTATGGTGAAGCGATACCTGGTACTGGTAAAAGGATACCCTGCCCCGGAGCGAGGTGTCATCGAAGCTCCTATCGGACGTGACCAACGCTATCGGAAACGGCTGGCCATCGCTGCTCAGGGCAAGAAGGCACGCACTTTGTACCGTGTGGTCGAACGCCTGGCTGGCTATACTCTGTTGGAGGTGACTTTGGAGACAGGGCGCACCCACCAAATCCGGGTTCACTTCTCAGCTATCGGCCACCCAGTAGTTGGAGACACAACCTATGGGGCAAAATCACCCCTTGTAGAGCGCCAATTTATCCACGCCAACCATTTGGGATTCAGACTGCCGAGCACGGGGAAATATGTAGAATTCAGCTCAGAATTACCCCCCCAGTTAAAGCGGGTTTTAGAGCAGCTAGGTAATTCGGAACGCTGCTCTTAATGCCACAGCTACCTTTTCTGGTGAATCAATCCAAAGCTCATATCGCTGCATAAGCCGTTGCCTCCAGGTAACATCACTGGTGTAATATGGAGGTAGATAGGCTCGAGAAGCAACTTTCAACCCAGACCAAAAATATTCTGATTTATCACCTAGTGGCCCTGAGTATAACATCATATTAAAGCTAAATAGGTTTTGGCTGCTATAGTATTGTAAAACCTTGGCCAGCCCTTCTGCCAAAGCAGCTACATCTTCTTGAGCAAAGCTAATAAAACTTGACTTTTCTCTTACCACAGCATGGACCTCGTAGTCACCAGTGGGGGCAAATGGAACCAGCCACTCCGTGTTTCCAATGCTGCCAATATACCTTTCCTTTTCCACCTTCTCAGCTTCTATCAGCTCTGGCCAGTAATTTGCCCCATTTTTATCAAGGTAGAGCCTGCTTTCGTCTAGCAGCCTTTTCACATAGCCAAAAGGAATCGAATCCACAAAGATATGGAAGTGGGAGTGGACACTAGACGAACCGGCGGGGAAAAGATAATTACAGCCAATAACTGCGTATTCAGCACTAGGATCTATGTTGTGCACTCTTTTGATAAACTCTAAGGCACCAGTGAAACAATCGTTAAGCAGACTTGGCGTGTATTCAGCTATGCTCAAGTAGTGCAGGCCGGGTATAGTAAGGACAGCGGTGTGTTTGGCAAGGGCGAATATGTTAGGAAACAGGCATACCTGTCCTACTCTAAGTATCCCCTCAGGGACAATTTCACTCACGTATCTTGCCGCTGATTTATCGACCTGCTCAGTACAAAGAAAACAGCCCTGTCTTGATTTCTCAATTGCCTCCTTAAGCAAAGCCTCATCAAGCCATATAGGAAATCTTACCCCTCTTTCAGCGGCGGTTACATTAAGAAAAGTAGTCTCCTTGGTTAGAGGGTCTATCCTATATTCAACGGTTTGCGTATCCAGTTCAAAGTTATTTAGCGGACTTAATAGTTTTGATTGCTGAACCACCTTTTCAAATTTGATTGCCATTTTATTGCCTCCCTATAAGTAACCTGCGCCTTTTATCAAGCTGCCCAAAAATCTTTTCCGCGCCGACTGATTGCCCACTGCCTCCCAAAATCAATCGCCTCTTTTATCGACCAAGTGCATCTCTTTGGTCCGCGCCTAAATATCCAGGTTTTTCGCACTCTTGGCATGGGCTTGGAGAAAAGCTTTGCGTGGGGCAACATCATTGCCCATCAGGATGCAGAACATTTGATCTGCTTTGACCGCATCCTCTATTTCTACTTGCAATATTGTTCTTGTCTCGGGGTTCATGGTGGTTTGCCAAAGCTGTTCCGGACTCATTTCCCCTAGTCCCTTATATCGCTGAGTCTCCACTTTCTTGCCCGAGAGCTTTTTTAACCAATCTTCCTTCTCCTTCTCGGTATAGACCCAATGTTGTTCTTTACCTGCCTGGAGACGATAAAGAGGGGGTTGAGCAATAAACAGGTGCCCGTTCTCGATCAACTGCCTCATATAGCGGAAGAAGAAGGTGAGCAATAAGGTGCGGATATGAGAGCCGTCAACATCAGCATCAGTCATGATAATTACCCGATGGTAGCGAAGCTTGGAGAGATCAAAATGCTCGTTTATGCTCGTTTCCAAGGCGGCGATTAAGGTGCGGATTTCTTCATGGGCTAGCATCTTATCCGGGGAAGCCTTCTCTACATTGAGAATTTTCCCCTTAAGGGGTAATATTGCTTGGAAACCCCGATCCCGCCCCTGCTTGGCGGAGCCGCCAGCCGAATCTCCCTCCACCAAGTAGAGTTCACAGTGAGAAGGTTCCCTCTCGGCACAAGCAGCTAATTTTCCCGGCAAGACAGCGACACTCGAGGTCCGAGACTTTTGGATCAGCTCTCTGGCTTTACGTGCTGCCTCCCGGGCCTGGGCGGAGGCCAAGCATTTGGTCAAAATTTTCCTAGCCTCGTCGGGATGCTGTTCAAGGTAGTCTCCTAGTCCTTCAGCTACCACCGACTCCACTTGACTTTTCACTTCAGGGTTGCCTAATCTAGCCTTGACCTGCCCCTCAAACTGAGGCTCGGCAAGTTGGACACTAACGATAGCAGCTAATCCCTCTCGCACATCCTCCCCGACAAGGTTTGCACCCTCATCTTTAATCAGCTTCATCTTGCGAGCATAATCATTGAGGATGCGGGTTAATGCGGAACGAAAACCAGTAAGGTGACTCCCCCCATCGGCAGTATCAATACAATTGGCAAAGCTGAGGGTGAGTTCACTAAAGCTTTGATTATATTGCAGCGCCACCTCCACTGCTGTCCCATTTACTTCCTGGGATATATAGATAGGTCTGGGGTAGAGAACAGCTTTGTTCCTATTAAGATAGCGAACAAAGCTCGTTATGCCTCCCTCAAAATAGAAATTTAATTCCCGCCCTTCCCATTCATCTTCAATATGTATTGCCAACCCGGGCACTAAATAGGCCAGCTCTCTGAGTCGCTGCGTCAGATAATCGAAATCGTAGTTCAGGTTACCAAAAATGTTTCTATCCGGAAGGAAAGTGGTGGTGATCCCGCTACCAGCAGCTTCTCCTTTAACCTTTACCTCATCCTGGGGGACACCATAGCGATATTCCTGAGAGAAAATCTTGTCCTCACGTCTGACTTCAACCTGAAGGTATAAGGAGAGGGCATTTACTACTGCGGCCCCTACACCATGTAGCCCACTGGAAACTACATAACTTTTTCCACCGAATTTCGCCCCAGAGTGGAGTGTGGTCATCACTGTTTCCAGTGTTGACACCCCGGTAGTGGGGTGGGTCTCGATAGGAATACCTCGCCCATTATCGGTCACTCTGACCTTACTATCGCGGCAGATAGTAACCTCAATCCGATCGCAGTAGCCGGCTATTGCTTCGTCAACACTGTTGTAAACGATCTCCAGGATGAGGTGATGAAGCCCTCGCTGATCAGTACTCCCAATATACATGCCAGGGCGGCGACGCACTGCTTCCAGTCCCTTCAAGACTTGGATGTCTTGAGCTGTATAATCATCTCTTTCCGAGGAGAAGTTGTCTTTGTTCATTCTTGTTATCTTTTTGCCTTAGACGACTTTAGGGCAGTAGAGAAGAAGGTTGATACTCTCCTGGCTACCTCTTCCTCATATCCCCACCAAAAGTGGTCTGCCCCGGGGATAATCTCAAGTTGCCATGGCTGAGAAAGTTGCTGGCTGAAATGCTCAACTTCTGAGGAGGAAACAAAACCGTCCTTGTTGCCACAGAGAAAAAGCTTGGGCACAAGATAATTCTTCATTTGCTCCCAATCAGAGGCTGAAAATAGTGGCGAGATGAGTGCCAACGCTTGAAGGCACTCTTCACGAAGTGCCACAGGAAGGGCCACTCTGGCACCAAAGGAATACCCCAGCAGTCCAATCCTCTGAGAGTCAATTTCTCTCCTACTACGGAGGTAAGCTATAGCAGCCCCGACATCCTCCTGCTCACCGACTCCCTCAGCAAAGCTACCTTGGCTTTTCCCCACCCCACGGAAATTGAACCTGAAGGTGGCTATCCCTGCCCAAGCCAGGGCACGACAAATGGCCAAGACAACATTGTTGCTCATATCTCCGCCAAAAAGGGGATGAGGATGGCAGGTCACTACGCCAGGGGAGGGGATTACCCCGGCAGGGATATGCAACACCCCCTCCAGTTCGATCCTGGCTGCGGAAAACATCAGATATTCTTCACTATCCTGTGAAAGCATAGTGCAAACTTTTGCCGACCGTTTTTTTCTTACCCTTTATATCACCCTCCTGGAGCCTACTTTGGGCTACGACCCAAAAGTAATGCTCCTACCAGAAACCACACATACCATTACCTGATACCTGAGGCAATGCAGCAACCACAAACGCCAAACTGCTTTTCTCCTTCAAGATTCCTAAACCACCCCACGAGAGTCTTGCAACTTTTTGGGGTTTGTCTACTCATAATTATAAGCAAACTGGAAGCTTATGGCGATGTCATTTGGGCAGGAGGGCGGTTCTTAGCAAAAAGCAAACCTTCAGTTCCCAAATCAACCACCACAGTATCCCCTTCGGTAAACTCGCCGGTCAAGATCTTTTTAGATAATGGGTTCTCTATATAGCGCTGGATAGCTCGGCGCAACGGCCGTGCCCCATACATTGGGTTATATCCCTCCTTAAGGAGCCATAATTTTGCCTCATTGGTAAGCTCCATCATTATTTGACGCTCAGTGAGGCGACGTTTCACCTCATTTATCATCAAGTCGACAATCTGCTTAATATGCTCTTCAGTCAGAGGACGGAAGATTATGATCTCATCTAGGCGGTTAAGGAACTCAGGGCGAAAAGTCTGCCTTAAATTACTGTCGATAGTGCTGCGCAGCCGCTGTTGCTCACTGAAGCTATCACGGAGAAAGCCTACCGCCTGCCGCTGCAATTCCTGAGTGCCTAGGTTTGAGGTCATGAAGACAATACTATTCTTGAAATCTACTGTCCTGCCATGACCATCGGTCAGCCTGCCATCCTCTAAAATCTGGAGGAGGATATTAAATACCTCGGAGTGGGCCTTCTCGATCTCATCGAAGAGGATCACCTGGTAAGGACGGCGGCGCACTGCTTCAGTAAGTTGCCCCCCCTCCTCATAGCCTACATATCCTGGAGGGGCACCGATAAGGCGAGATACGGTATGTTTTTCCATATATTCTGACATATCGAGGCATATTAGGGCATTCTCATCATCGAAGAGGAACTCAGCTAAAGCACGAGCTAGCTCTGTCTTGCCCACTCCAGTAGGGCCGAGGCAGATAAAGCTCCCAATAGGTCTGCGTGGGTCTTTAAGCCCGACTCGAGCCCGCCTGATAGCTTCAGAGACACTAGCTACTGCCTCCTCCTGATCTACCAATCTCTGATGAATCCTTTGTTCCATGTGAACTAATTTCTCAGCTTCGCTTTCCAGCATCCGAGATACAGGGATACCGGTCCATTTGGAGACAAGATCGGCAATATCTTCCTCATCTACCATACCATCTAGTCTTTTGCCTTGGAGCCACTGCGTCTTTTCCTGATTGTATCTATCTGCCAAGCTCAATCTTTTCGCTCTAAGTTCAGTGGCACGCTGGTGGTCTTGCCGTTGCGAGGCTGCCTCCTCCTCATTGACTAGATGCTGAAGTTTCTGCTCTAGTGCCTTAATCTGTGGGGGGGCACTTTCAACATCGATGCGTAGCTTTGAAGCGGCTTCATCGACAAGGTCGATAGCTTTATCTGGTAGGAAGCGATCGGTGATATAGCGGTGGCTCAACTGAGCAGCAGCGACGAGAGCATGGTCATCGATCTTGATCTTATGATGTGCCTCATACTTGGGGCGAAGTCCGCGCAACATTTCTATAGTAGTCTCGACGCTGGGCTCACTGATGAAGACTGGTTGCAGACGCCGCTCTAAAGCTTTGTCCTTTTCGATATGCTGGCGGTATTCATCGAGAGTCGTTGCTCCTACACATTGGAGCTCCCCTCGAGCCAGCGCTGGTTTGAGCATATTGCTGGCATCAATAGCTCCTTCTGCTGCCCCGGCTCCCACCACGGTATGAAACTCATCAATGAACAGGATAATCTCCCTTTGTGCTTCACGAATCTCATCCATAACTGCTTTAAGCCGCTCTTCAAACTCACCACGGAATTTGCTTCCCGCCACCAAAGCCCCCATATCGAGGGCGATTACCCGGCGCCCCTTTAGCGAGTCAGGAACATCATCGGCGACAATTTTTTGTGCCAGCCCTTCAGCAATAGCTGTCTTACCTACTCCAGCCTCACCGATAATTACCGGATTGTTCTTAGTGCGCCGAGTAAGGATCTGCATCACTCGGCGTATCTCCTCCTCTCGACCAATGACCGGGTCAAGCTTGCTCCGCAGGGCAAGTTCAGTGAGGTCTCGGCTATATTTCTCCAAGGCACGATATTTNCTCTCAGCTCTGCGGTCGGTAACTCTATGCCCACCACGAATTTCTTGAAGGGCATGGTAAACCCTCTCCCGATCGATGCCAAAACTGCGAAAAATACCGGCAGCCTCCCCCTGCTGTTCTCCGGCAATAGCAATAAGAAGATGCTCTGTGCCAATGAACTCGTCTTTAAGTCTATCCGCTTCGGCGGAGGCATTTTCTAACAACTGAATAGTGCGTGGCGTGGCATAGAGCTGTACCCCCCCGTAGGCAACTTTAGGAGCTTTCTCCAAGGCCACCTCTACTGCCTGCTTCATTGCCCCGGCATCTACCTTTAGCTCATATAATATCTTCTCAGTCAGGCCATCCTCTTGCTCCAGCAAAGCAAGCAGAATATGCTCCACATCCCACTGGCTATGATGGTAGCGGCGCACTAACTCCTGCGAAATGACCAACACCTCCTGTGCTTGCTCAGTAAATCTCTCCTCTCTCATAACAAGCCTCTTCCTACCTTACCCCCGAGAACCATTGACTCACCTTAACGCCTAGGCAGCCAGGGCACTTTTGGAAGGGATTCCCCTGGTATTTAGTTTGAAAGAGCCCAATCTCGAAACTCGCTAACACGAGGACATTTCTCTGGGGTAAGGCAGCTCTTCAACTTCTTCGCCTGGTTTTTTTCCTTACTATACCTTCTGTAGTAAGTGCATATTATGGTTCCATCTTTATGCACCAGAAGGCTTGTCCCCTCATCCACAAGATCGCAATGAATCCCCTTTGCAGTTACTTGCCAGCCCATTTCACCCCCTTTCTTTACCCTTAAACTCTCCAGATTTTCTGGAAACTCCGGGCAGATTTCTATTCTTAGCATCCCCAAAAGTACACTTCTGGGGGATGATTTAAATCCTTGCCTCCTTAAGGTGCTCGATCTCCGCTTGCATCTCGTCTAGCTGACGTTGCATCTGGGTTATGTGTTCCATCAGGCGAGTAATAACTTCCACCCCGGCCAGATTAACCCCCAAGTCATCAGTCAACGTCTTTATATGACGGAGCTGGTCAACATCTCTATCTGAGTAGAGACGAATATTCCCCCGCGAACGAGATGGTGTTATTATGCCCATTCTTTCATAATAACGCAAGGTTTGGACGTGGACTCCTACCATCCTAGCAACTACACTTATTACGTAGCAAGGTTCGGAATCATCAGATGTTATTCTGTTCATCTGCTGCTTAACCCTCACAGAGCAGCTTATTTGGGGCGAAGCGCCTTCAACTCCTCGAAGAGCTTTTTCTCCCTGGGGGTAAGATTAGTAGGCAAGACTACCTTTACTTTAGCAAAAAGGTCTCCCTTAGCGGAATCCCCCAGATGGGGCATCCCTTGCCCTGCCAGATGGAAGAGCTGCCCATTTTGAGTCTCAGGGGGTATCTTAAGCGCCAACTTGCCTTTGAGGCTAGGTATCTCCACCTCCCCACCAAGTATAGCAGTAGTCAATGGAATAGACACCTCTACATGCAAATCGCCGTTTCTTCGCTCAAACAGGGCGTGGGCTTTCATTGAGACTACTAAATAAAGGTCACCTTTAGAACCACCATACCCTGCTTTTTCCTCCCCAGCGATACGAATTTTGGAACCATCCTTAACCCCGGGAGGGATGTTGACCTCCAGTCGGCGAGATTGAGTTATCATCCCTGAGCCGCCACAGGCGGAGCACGGCCTATTTTGAATAATGCCTCTCCCGGCACAAAGCTGACAGCGCTCTTCGGCTTGAAGGTGAATGAGGCGAGTAGCACCATGATATGCCTCCTCCAGAGTTACTTCTATAGGATAATCTCTGTCTTTACCCCGCTTAGGGCGACTGGTGGCGCGGAAACCACGCCGCCCCGCTCCCTGGTCACCGAACAGGGTATCGAAAATGCTCCCCAGGTTACCTGCCCCGGAGGCAAGATCACCGAAATCGAAGGTAGTGGAAGTTCCCCCCTGGCCAAAATCCCATTGGAATCCCTTCCCGGATTGATCAGCATATTGCCACTTCTCACCGAATTGATCATACTTTTTCCGCTTCTCGGCATCGGAAAGAACTTCGTAAGCTTCATTTATCTGTTTAAATTTCGCCTCCGCTGACTTATCACCAGGGTTAACATCAGGATGATGCTTGCGAGCGAGCCTGCGGTAAGCTTGCTTTATCTCCTTATCAGTAGCCTTCCTGTTTACCTCCAGAATCTGGTAGTAGTCTTTACCTGCCATCCTGCGTACCTTAAATTTCATTATAGGATTCTTAAGAAGCTCTGTAAAGCATAATGGAAAAAAGAGTTTCCCCGCTTTATTTGGAATTCTGAATAGAGGTGACCGGTCAACTTTCAAAGACCAAGTCTAGGAACAGCTTTAATATCCCAGCTGTGGCTCCGTAGATTATCTTACCGTTATATTCATAAAAATAAGTAGTGAAGGGCTGCCCATGGAAAAGGTGCTGTTCCTGCCTGAAATGAGTCCGGTCCAAAAGCGCGGCCACTGGTATATGAAGTATCTCCGCAACCTCATCCTGATTCACACTGAACTTGTATGGGTAAGGGATTGCAGCTACAAAAGGGGAGATAATGTAATTGCTGGAGAGAGTGATTGCATCGTCTAGCTCTCCCAGTATTTCGACGTCCTGGGGATTGAGCCCTATTTCCTCAAAACTCTCCCGCAGGGCAGTAACGCTCAATGTCTTATCTTCCTGGTGATAAGCCCCCCCAGGGAAAGAGATCTGTCCTTTATGGTGATTCACCTTCTGGGTTCTCTTGGTGAAGATGAGGTAGTACTCCCCCTCCTTCTCATAAATGGGGACCAGTACTGCTGCTGGAGAGCGGTTCTCATCCCTAATAAACTTTTTCTCTCTGTGGGAGAGGATCCATCTGATCTTTTCTTTCATCGCCAGCTCTTCTTCTGGAGTCCTGCCCAAAGCTGGTCAACTCTGGCTTTAACTTCACTTAGCGAGCAATCAGTGTCGATTACCACATCGGCATATTTTATTCTCTCCTCCGGCGGAAGCTGAGAGCGAAGACGAGCTAGTGCCTGATCTTTGGAGAGATTGCTGCGCTCGCAGAGACGGCGCATCACCGTGGGCTCAGGGGCGATGGTAACCCACACTTCGTCCACCAACGAGGTCCAATTGGCCTCCAAGAGCACGGCGGCCTCAAGCACCACCACTTCAGCCTTTTGCCTCCTCAATTGTGCAATCCGCTCTGCCATCAGGTGATACATTGTGGGGTGCATTATCTGATTCAATTGTCGCAAGGCCTCGGGGTCATTAAACACGATCTCACCCAGCTTTCGCCGATCAATCTCACCATCAGGCAGAAGAAGGCTTTGGCCAAAGGCAGCGACCACCTTGTGCCAGGTCTCGGTGTGGGGACTGTAGGCCTCATGCCCCATTCTATCAGCGCTTATTACTATAGCCCCCAGCCGAGCAAGCATCTCAGAGACAGTGCTTTTTCCCGAACTTATGCCCCCGGTGAGACCCATAACTATCACTTCATCCCCCCTACACGAAGGCAGCCATACCTAATACTTCACGGCTGACGATCAGCTTTTGAATCTCGGTGGTGCCATCGGGAATAACCAAAGTTCTGGCATCCCTGAAGTAGCGCTCTAGAGCGTATTCCTCCGAGACTCCATAAGCGCCATGAATCTCTATTGCCTTTGAAGTAGCCCGAACGGCAACTTCAGGGGCGAATGCCTTAGCTATGGAGCACCTTTTGATCCTCTGTTGGTCTTTTTGTATCGAGTCAAAGGCATCAAGAACCAGAAGCCTAGCTGCCTCAGTTTCAATAACCATATCAGCAATCATCTCCTGGACAAGCTGAAATTTGCCGATTGGTCTACCAAATTGTTTCCTTTCCCGAGCGTACCTCACCGATGTATCTATGGCCGCTTGAGCCAGCCCAACCCCGATGGTAGCTAAGGTGGCGCGAAGTAATGGAAAAAGGCTCGCCACCGCCCCTCCATAGCCTTGGCCAATCTCGCCAGCTAGATTTTCCTTGGGCACACGGCAATCTTGAAATATGAGATCAGCAGTGGAAGAGGAGCGAAATCCCAGCTTATGAAGCTCTCTAATCTCAAATCCGGAGCGCTCCTTCTCTACCAGGAAGCGAGCTATTCCTCTATGCCCTTTACCATCATCAGCTACAGCCAAAACCACCGCCACATCACAGTAACCCCCGTTAGATATCCAGGTCTTTGTCCCGTTGATAATATAATCTTTGCCGCTGAAAGTAGCTACCGTCTTTATGTCTCTAGCCGCGGTGCCGACATCAGGCTCGGTTACCCCGAGGCAACCTATGGCCACCTTCTCCCCCGCTATGGTTGGCTTAAGGTACTTCGCCTTCAGCTCCTCGGTACCCTCGGTATATAGGGTTAGTGGTCCCATTATCTGGGTGCCCATCTCACATATACCCAAACTACCACTGGCCCGGGCTAATTCTTCAACTATAATGCCAAAGGAGGGGTAATCAAGCCCACCGCCACCATATTCCTGAGGGATAAGCCCGGTAGCATAGCCCAGCGGGATCAGCTTCAGATATAACTCAGTAAGTTGTTCTTTAGAGAAGGGATTACATTTTTTATCATATTCGTCAGCTAGGGGAATTATCTCCTTTTCCATAAACTCACGGGCATTCCTCTTGAGTAGCTTCTGTTGTTCACTCAGTTCAAACTTCATAAGATATCCTCGCGGGAAGGACTAAACAAAAGCTGCCATATCTAAAACTTCACGCCCTACGATTAGCTTTTGAATCTCGCTGGTACCATCAAGAAATATGAGGGTTCTCGCATCTCTGAAGTAGCGCTCTATGGAATATTCCTCAGAGACACCGTAGGCACCATGAATCTCTATAGCTTTCGATGCGGTTCGCACTGCAGACTCGGTGGCATATGCCTTAGCCAGGGCACATCTCCTCACGTGGTCTATACCTTTTTGTACTGACTCAAAGGCTTGAAGGACTAAGAGTCTAGCGGCATCAGTTTCAATGACCATATCGGCAATCATCTCCTGGACGAGTTGGAATTTAGCAATTGGCCTGCCGAATTGCTTTCTTTCCCGGGCATAGCTTACCGAAGCATCAATAGCCGCCTGAGCTAGCCCGACCCCAGTCATGGCCAGACTGGCTCGAAGGGTGGGGAAAATCCTCTGTACTGTCCCCCCATATCCCTTGCCTACTTCGCCAATCACATTCTCTTGGGGGGCCCGACAGTTTTGGAAGGCAAGCTCCCCGGTGGGGCAGGAGCGAAATCCCAACTTATGTAACTCTCTAATCTCAAATTTGGAATGTTCTCTATCCACGAAGAAGCGGGTCACCCCTTTATTTCCTTTGCCATCATCAGCCAAGGCAACAAGCATAACTAAGCCAGTAACTGGTCCATTACTTATCCACGTCTTGGTGCCATTGATAACATAATCTTTGCCATCAAGAACAGCAGTGGTTCTCACGTCTCTAACCGCGCTGCCTACATCAGGCTCGGTTACTGCAATGGCACAAATCATCTCCCCAGCCATTGTGGGGCGAAGGTACTTTGCTCTCTGAACCTCGGTGCCTTCAATAACAAGTGATAGTGGCCCGATTATATGCTGGGCTATCTCGCAAACTGCCAAACTGCCACAGGCACGGGCTAATTCCTCCACCAATATTCCATAGGAGATATGATCCAGCCCTCCCCCACCATATTCCTCGGGCACTAGGCCGGCTACATAGCCCAGTGGAGTTAATTTCTTAAATACCTCGGCTAGCCACTCTTTGGGGAAAGGATGATATTTTTTATCATACTCATCGGCTTGGGGGATTATCTCCTTCTCCATAAACTCCCTGGCATTCTTCTTTAGCATCTTCTGTTCTTCGGTGAATTCAAAGTCCACAATATACTCCTTTCTGCTTAAGGCAGCAGCCTGCCTGCGAATACTAATTTATCACCATCAATAGGGCTAGTCAAAGACCCAATTTGGCTCATGTTGTTGTCCAGTGAAAATGACATTTGCTGAGAACAGCTATATGGCGGCAAGATTGTAGAACATCAACAAGGCATTTCATGCAGATTTGACAGCCAGAGATTGCGCATATATAATCGGTGTCGGCGGCAAGAGTGTCACTCCAGGGTTGAAATTGAAAACTACATGAAGAGTCACAATAACTTTCCGAGGAGGACGCGTCATGGTGGAAACTTCAACTGCATACCCAGTGAGCCTGTCCATCGATTACCCCGATAGAGAGTTAAACAGAGTAACTACCTTTTTCAGGCTTTTCATGGTAATTCCGATCATCATCATCTTGAGCCTAGTTGCTGGTGCCGGATACCAGGGGGGTGAAACAGATGGCTCGAGCTACCAAGCGGCTGCTGGACTCGTCTTCCTACCAACCATGTTGATGCTTGTCTTCCGGCAAAAGTATCCTACGTGGTGGTTTGACTGGAATGTAGCTATAACCAAGTTTGGCACCCGTGTTTTGGCTTATTTCATACTATTGAGGGATGAATATCCCTCAACCGACGAAGATCAGGCAGTTCATATCGCGATCCCATACCCGGATGCCAAAGAGGATCTTAATCGCTGGCTGCCACTGGTAAAATGGTTCCTGGTAATCCCCCACTACATTGTTCTTTGGTTCCTCGGTGTAGCTGTCCTGGCGTCCACAGTGATTGCCTGGTTTGCTATCCTATTTACCGGCCGTTACCCGATGTCCTTGTTTGACTTTGTGGTCGGTGTATTACGATGGTCTCTAAGGGTAGCCGTATACGCTTTCTTGTTAACTACCGACCGCTATCCCCCTTTCACACTCAGCGACTAAACTCGCTAGCTCGTGTTTGACATTCTGAGGGGTAAGCCAGCTTTGAACTAGCCTTGTCTGGAGCTGCTGTTGGACGATATGTGATGACAGACTAGAACATCAGCAACCCCCTGTCCGGTTCATTGACGCACGAGGCTTTCTTAGTATAGACTGTTAATTTGGTGTCAGGAGAGCTTGGGCATTAAGGCCATTCAATAAAGACGGTTCAAAATCTGCGATTTTCAGCGGATATCATGTTTGGGGATGGGAGGGGCCGTTTAAAAACTTCGTTTTTAAACGGTCTAAGCAAAGTCTGACAGGGTGGGTGGAAAAATTTGATAGATTGGAACTTAGTGGCCAGGATCGCTGGTGGGGGCTTTGGGGTGACTATCTTCGTCTTAGCCATCTTATCTTTACTAAGCTGGCTAATGGGGCTAGGGATGCAAACAGCCGCTAAGCGTGGCAAAAAGGAAGGGGATACTAAGAAGGGGTAATCGCAAAACATGTTTGGCCTATATGAAAGTGCCTTCGGAGCTTTAAGTTGGGGCAACATTTTGATGTTTTTCATCGGAGGAGGTCTTATTTACCTAGGCATTGCTAGAAAGATGGAGCCTGTGTTACTGGTCCCCATAGGCTTTGGCATCTTTATGGTCAACCTCCCCCTTGGTGGCTTGATGATTTACTCCGAAGGTGTGCCAGCGGAGGTAGGAAATTTAGGGGAACTAATAAGGAGAATAGGAGCTGGAGATATAGGACTATTAAACGTGCTATACACCTATGGAATTGAATCTGAGGTAATCCCTCTACTCATTTTCCTCGGGGTAGGGGCAATGACAGATTTCACCCCCACCATTGCCCGTCCCATATCCTTTCTCTTTGGCGCCGCTGCTCAGGTAGGGGTTTTTGTGGTCTTTCTTATTGCCTACCTCTCAGGATTATTCACTATAGGGGAGGCGGCTTGTGTAGGTATTATCGGTGGCTCTGATGGGCCGCCAACAGTCTATCTCACTGCTGCCCTGGCACCTCACCTGCTTGGTCCCATCACATTAGTGGCTTACTCTTATATGGCTCTGGTACCTATTATCCAACCCCCAATAATAAGGTTGCTTACCAGTAAGCAAGAGAGAGCAATATATATGAAGCCACAGGTGCGCGAGGTATCCAAAGCGGAGCTAGTGGTTTTCCCTATGTTGATATCTGTAGTTGCTGCCTTGCTTGTCCCCAAATCAGTCCCCCTCATCGGGATGTTTATGTTTGGCAACCTACTGCGGGCAAGCGGAGTCACCGATAGATTAGCTCACTCAGCGGGCGGTGTGTTTATAGATGTTCTTACTTTTCTCTTGGGAATAACTGTAGGGGCATTGATGCCGGCCGAGGTATTCCTCAAGCCCCAAACTCTAGCCATCGTTGGTCTGGCAGTAGTAGCCTTTGTCTTCTCCACCATGGGAGGCTTGCTAGCAGCCAAGATAACAAACCTATTCTTAAAGGAGCCTATAAACCCAATGATAGGGGCGGCAGGGGTATCAGCCATCCCTATGTCAGCGAGGGTGGTACAAAAGATGGGGCAAGAGGCAAACCCCAGGAATTTCCTCATAATGCATGCCATGGGTCCCAACATGGCAGGGGCTGTTGCCACCTCCGTAGTTGCTGGAGTATTCTTGGGCATGCTCATGTAAACTAGCAAGTATGCCATGGGCCCAATATAGCTGGAGCTATTGGTGCTGCCATCGCTGATAGGGGGTAACCATTAGTTAATTACCCCTGAAAAACAGAGTTTTTCGGGGGCCCCGTGGAAAAGAGCAAAACAAATTTTTCATGGGGTATTAATTGGACTTTACAAGCCATCCCCTCTCAGATACTGCTGCAAGGTTCACCTTGTTAAGATAATGTGCATTGCCCCTGTTCACCTAACGGGAAGAGAATGTCCGCTACAAGCCAGTGGTATAACCTAGAAGTAGCCAAGACCCTAGAAGCTCTAGGATCAAGACAGCAAGGCTTAAGTAGTGAAGAGGCCCAAAAACGCCTGCTGCAATTTGGGCCAAATGAACTCGGGGAGAAGAAAAAGGCCTCCCCAGGGATAATTCTCTTAGCACAGTTCAAAAGCTTCCTGATTATCATCCTCATAGTGGCGGCGGCTGTTTCCGGTGCGCTAGCGACAATGGGAGAGGGCAATGTTTGGGATACTATCCTTATTACGGTCATTGTCCTCTTTGCTTGTGTCCTCGGCTTCATCCAGGAGTATCGATCAGAAAGGGCGCTAGAAACCCTGAGGCAAATGACCGCTCCTACTACTTCAGTGAGGCGAGATGGGCAAGAGAGAGAAGTGCCTTCCAGAGAGCTAGTTCTTGGAGACATAATTCTACTCCGAACTGGTGACCGAGCCCCTGCCGATGCTCGTCTTATTGAAGTAGCAAGTTTGAGGCTAGATGAGGCACCCCTAACCGGGGAATCTGTTCCCGTAGAGAAGAGCGCTGAGGCTATCTCGGGGGAAATACCTGTTGGTGATAGAAGGAATATGGTATATATGGGCACCACTTTAGTCTGCGGTAGGGGAGAAGCTGCCGTCATTGCTACCGGCACGGCTACTGAGTTTGGCAAGATTGCCGGGATGCTTCAACAGGCAGAAGCACAACAAACCCCGCTACAAGCTAGCCTCAACCAAGCGGGCAAATGGCTAGGGATCGGGTGCCTTGTCATCTGTGCTGGAGTGGCTGGGGTGGGATTTTCATCTGGCATGTTCAGCAGCATCTTAGACGCCTTTATATGGGGGGTAAGCCTTATGGTAGCAGCAGTCCCAGAGGCTTTACCAGTGGTGGTGACTATATCCCTAGCTATCGGGGCGCAAAGGATGGCCAAACGCCATTCCCTTATCCGTCGACTTCCAGCAGTGGAGACTCTAGGCTGTACTACCTTTATTTGCTCTGATAAGACAGGAACTCTAACCCAGGGTGAGATGACGGTAAGGAAACTCTATGTTGATAGCCGAGTAATTGACCTTCATGGAGTGGGCTATGAACCGAAGGGTGAATTTTGCTTAGCTAGTGCACCTTTTGATCCCCAAAAGGATGACTCTTTACAAGCCCTACTGCGGGCAGGGACCCTGTGCAATGATTCTCAACTTATAAATTTCGAAGGAGCATGGCACATCAAGGGCGATCCCACAGAGGGAGCTTTAGTGGTGGCTGCTGCCAAAGCAGGGATGTGGCAAGAGGAACTTTTAACCCAGTCCCCTCGTCTAGACGAGGTGCCCTTCTCCTCAGAGAGAAAGAGGATGACCACAATTCACCAGACCCTGGCGGGCAGGATCGCTTATTCTAAAGGAGCTCCAGAGGCAATCTTAAATTCTTGTAATCGTATTTATATCGATGGACAGCAAAGAGAACTAAGCGAACAACAGAGGACAACAATCCTGGGGGCAAGTCAGCAGATGGCAGAAGATGCCTTACGGGTGCTGAGTATGGCATATAAGCCACTGCCTGAGGCTCCCGATTCGGATGCCGAAAGGGATATGGTATTTATAGGTCTAGTAGGGATGATTGACCCACCGCGGGAGGAGGTTAAGGAGGCACTCAAGCTTTGTAAGCAAGCCAAGATAAAGTCAGTGATGATCACCGGAGACCACGAGTCGACCGCTGTGGCGGTAGCCAAGGAACTCGGCATGTTGACACAAAGCAACATCGCCCTTAGCGGGAGTGAATTGGACAAGTTAAGTGATGAAGAGCTCGATGAAATGGTAGAGGAAGTTGCCCTCTATGCCAGGGTATCACCAACTCACAAGATGAAAGTTGTGGAGGCATTACAAAGGAAGGGGCACGTGACGGCGATGACTGGAGATGGGATAAATGATGCCCCAGCCTTAAAGCAAGCCGATATTGGGGTGGCTATGGGGATAACCGGCACCGAGGTAAGCAAAGAGGCAGCCGACATGGTACTGACCGATGATAACTTTGCTTCTATTGTAGCTGCAGTGAGGGAGGGGAGGGGTATCTTTGGGAATATAAAGAAATTCCTCACTTTCCTGCTCTCGGGTAACCTTGGGGCGATATTGTTCCTCATAGGAGCTTTTGTTATCATCACCCTAACTGGGGAGCATGTGCTGCCTTTAGTTGCCCTTCAGCTTCTATTCATAAACCTGATTGCAGATGGCTTGCTTGCTGTGGCCTTGGCAATGGAGCCAGCGGATCCAGATATAATGAGCCAGCCGCCTCGTAATCCTAAACAGGGTATTTTCACCCCCCCAACAGTGACTTTTATTGGTGGAGTAGGGCTATGGATTGGACTTATGCTGCTAGGCATGTTCCTTTGGGCACAGAGTTCAGGCAGGAGCACCCTTGAGATACAGTGCTTATGTTTTGTTACCCTGATAATGCTAAGGATGTTTAACTGTTTTAATTGCCGCTCTGAGAGGCTTTCCTTATTTAAGATCGGCCTCTCCACTAATAAATGGGTATTAGCTGCTATTGCTACAAGCCTGGCAGCCACTTCCCTATTACTCTATGTGCCCTTGCTTCAGGGCCCATTTCACACTTACGGACTGAACCTCACTGATTGGGGAATGGTGACACTATGCGGGGTGACCGTTTTCATTGTGGTGGAGATAGCTAAATTTATTGGTTCAAGGGCTAAGTCCTAGACCACCTGGGGTTTAGCTAGCCACCTTTGTGCTTGGGTTTTCCGCATATCTTGTGGATGATGAGGAGGATTGCCCCTGAGGCAAGGAAGTAGAAGGCATAGGTGGCTAACTCCTCGGCCAAATCCCCCCTTCCCACCCCAAGGATTACCGCCGCAATTGCTAATAGAGCACAAGCTATCTTTATAGCTATCCTCGGCTCCAGGCGAAGAACAGCAAATACCGCAATAAATATAACTAGACATATTAGGATAAATATTTCGATGTCTGGCGTTGGCTTACTCCTTAGCTAAATCACCCCGGTGATTCAAGATAAATTTATCGGGGGTTCAGCTAGCCTTCTCCGCCTCCAGCCCCATATTAAGTAGGCCAGCGCACCAGTAAGACTAGCTCCAGACAACCCAACCCCAGAGTAAAACCATTTTTGCGGTTTATACTCTAAAGTTATCTCCAGATCCCCTGTGTCCTCTACCCAAAATCCGGTTAATACAGAGTAAAGAGGAATGCTCTGATANTCNTTCCCATTCACCTTAGCCACCCATAGCGGATCATAGGCAAAAGCTGCAGCGAGCATAAATGGTTGCGCCGCATTTATCTCGACTTTATACCTTGTTGGCTCTATTTTGCTCCACCCGGTTATAATCGCTGGAGGAGGAAGCTCACTCATCGATAAGGCCTTGGCAGGAATTAATTTATCGGAGGTAAGAACTATCCGCTGAGGTAAGGTTACCTCGAGGGAACAGGGGGCATCACGATCGTTCTCAAATTCAATCTGTATCCAATCGATCATCTCAGGATCAACGCCTGCTTCAAGCAAGGCACTACACTCGATATGAATTTCTAAGGTCTTCCAGCCACTCCAGCTTAATTTGAAAATTCTTCCCACCGAGGCGAGGTTGCCGTCATCTTGCCCCCCCTTCCCTAGTAGGATATGCAGGGCAATATCTCCCTGAGGGGAAGAGGTGTGGACCACTAGGAGCATCTTATCGTATTTAGTCAAATCCAGCGGTTTATCCGATATCTTCCCTACAATGCTGAGGCTATCTCTTTGGGGCAAGAATGCGCATAAGTGCGTACCACCATTTTTATGCTCTTCAATATACAGGTGATCGCCCTCATCGGCCTTTTGCCAGGAAGCATATCTAAATTCGCACTCAGCAGTCTCGTCCAAGCTTACCGCCAAAACAGGTTGTCTTTCTTTCTCGCTTGCCTCTCTCAGGGGTATCTCTGTCATCACAATTTGCTTGGCATTTAAAAAATCCATAAGATTTACCACCTCGCTAGTGGCAAGGGGGGCAGATCGAGTCATTACTTCGGATGGGATCCACATCTTGTCGCCTACAATCCCCTTTATTTTATACAACCTGTATTTGTCATTGTGATATATCTTGGTGAATCT